>JAEEGH010001290.1_pt1 | contig 73042 bp, 70 predicted proteins | sample 9134181 | NCBI WGS metagenome assembly JAEEGH01 (sample SAMN16246544, study PRJNA631951) | gut metagenome | biome: gut microbiome; feature: rumen; material: DP-attached | host: Bos | place: Iran: Karaj | collected 2018-10 | reverse complement strand
CGAATTGTCCGAGTTCCCTCTCCGTGATGGTGCAGAAATAAACTCCGTTTCCGTCAAATTTAGGCAGAACTTTTTCCTCTTCGATTTTTTCCAGAATTTCTGGCGTTACTTTCGATGCAACCGGTTTTAGCGGCAAGGGTTTGCGGCTAAGTTCTTCTTCCGTTGCAGGTTCTAACGGACAAATATTATTTTCTTTACAGTAACACTCCCAGTCACGCATGATTGCAAAAGTTCTGCCTATTTCTTTCCACAAATGCCATTTCCCCCAAAAAACATTATAGCCCATCAATTTTATTGAATCAGTCGTAAAATTGTTTCCTGTCTGGCAGTATGTTTTCTGTTTGTCAAAACGGTAAAAACAGCCGACGTCGTCATTCGGATCTGATTCAATATAAACAACTCGATTCCCGTTCAGCATGCTGGGACCAAACAAACTTGCCTGAGGTCTGCTTTTTTCAACTTGATGTTCGGTATATTTGGGATTATTCAAGTCTTTCAGATCAACTTCAACAAAAGTCGGTGTTCCGTAAACATTATAGACAACACGGTATTCATTATCAATGTCGATTCTCGGACTGTGACCAAGTTCTTCATTGCCGGATTCATCTTTGCGGTTGAGTTTAAAACATTCGTCAATGTGTGTTGGCAGTTCACGCAGGTTGCAGTAATAAAGTTCGCGGTTGTTCGTGATAAAAGTCAGATGATCACCTACAATATTGCCTTCTCCGGCAGAGTTGTTTATGCCGCGAAGATAATGCCATCTCCAATCTTTGGATGAAGCATACATGGTTCGATTGTCAGACAGGCGCAGTAAGACCCAATTTTTTCCTGCAAACGGCGGATTTGAGAATTTTCCGTAATTTGCGTTGATCAGTTCATAAAAATAACCATTGTCTGTTTTTAATATGGAAACAGTAAAAACTTTGTAAGTTTCAGGGTTGCCGGCACTGTCGTAAACTTCTGTAATATAGCGGCCTTCGTTGAACGACAGATATCTTGACATGCCGATACTCGAATATTCGTCTTTCTCAGGGTCATACTCAACTATCCGGCTGTCATAGTTCTGAAACCGCATTCCGGCAACACCGTCAGACATGCCGTGTGTCCATACTGTCCCCATACTTACCTTAAATCCGTTGACTGTTAGCAGACGATCACAACTGCTGACGAAAGTATCTAAAGTTTCTTTTGTTTTTGCGTGCATATCAGGCAGTTTACACGGCCACGGGTAACAGGAACGTGACTTTGTCTGGTTCGGATCTTTTTCCTGATCTTTCAAATAATTTTGATAAACTTCCCAGTTGTCCCATTCCCAGATGTTACGGACACACTGCGGATCATTTTCAGTCGGCGTGTCGCAGCCGGGGCGGCAGAATGTCGGTTTACCGTTTGCATCCTTGAAAGGAAAGGGTGTTTTGATCGTGTTTTCGTTGTAGCGAAGATCAAGACATTCCACTTTTTCTGGTGTGTCGGAATCTGCATCCTCACCAGAATCATCAATAATCTCTGATTCTTGAGAGTCTGAATCATCGTCAGTAATGGTTTCCGAATCATCAGAATCGGGAAGAACGTCGGTGTCGTTTTCAGATTTTGATGAGGAGCAGGAAACCAAGAAAATCAATCCCAAAACACCTAAAAATAGTCTTAAATGGATTGGCATTTGAACCTCCTGAGAATTATTATGTAAAATCCTGTTAAATAGTTTAATTTTTATTCAGTTTGCGTCAAGTGAAAAAACGGGTAATTATAAGAAAAAACAAAAATTTTTGGTTCTAATTTTGCCAAAAATGTTGAAGAAAAGTATTCTTCAAACAGCCCGATTATTTCCTGAGCAGCCTTGCGGTCGCGATGTTTCCGCCTCCGATGACTGCGACATGGCCGTTTGTCTGGCAAGTTTTTGAAAAGAAATTCTTAGAAATAAATTTTAGACAAACAGCTTTGAACAGCCGTCGGATCTGCTGCCTCGGTATATTTTCAGTGTATCTTCACCCAGCTTTTCCGAGTGATTCAAGCTGAAGGAGTTTTCAAAAATATTTTTAGTTTCTTCATCAAAAAGAGGAAGTCCCGTTCCGAAGGTTTTGGGAGAAACTATGAGCTGCATTTCATCGATCAGAGCTTCTTTCAAAAAGGCTTTCACAAGGTCGGAACCGCCTTCGAGAAGGATCGAATTTATTTTGTGTTCCGCGAAAAGTTGAGTGAGTGCCTCTTTGAGTGAAGATCCGCTTTCCAAAATGAGCGGTTTTACCCCTTGGGCCTTGATTTCATGCACCTTTGGAGAGGTTGTGACGATTATCGGCGAGCGTTCCATGATTTTTGCATTCAAATTCAATGAAAGATCGCGGCTGAAAATGACCGGCTGCGGGTCGAAACCCTCTACGAGCCTGACCGTAAGCATAGGATCGTCGATGTTCACGGTTTTTGCGCCGACTGCGATAGCCGTGTGTCCGCTTCTTAATTCGTGGACATATTTTTGAGTCTCAAGTCCAGTAATGACGCACCTTTCTCCCACCTTATCGGTGATAAATCCGTCGCTGCTGAGGGCTATTTTTGCCGTTACCCACGGAAGAGCAGTGCGGACACCTTTGAAAAAGAAGCGGTTTATCTCTTCGACCTCATCCGCGAAACCCTTTACCAAAAGGGCTTTCACGCCGTTTTGCTTCAGAAAATCCATTCCTCCGCCGGCTTTTGCGTTTTCTTCCTCTTTTGCGACGAAAACTCTTTTGATACCCGCTTCCAATATAGCTTTCGCGCATGGCGGAGTCTTTCCGTAGTGGTTGCAGGGCTCAAGCGTTACAGCCATGTTGAGACCATCAGCTTTAAAACTGATCTTTCGGAGCGCGTCGGCTTCGGCGTGGTCGGAACCGTATTCCTGCGTCCAGCCTTCCGAAACAATTTTACCGTCATCATCAAAAATGACAGCTCCCACTTTCGGATTAGGATAAGTCTTCACCGTCGCCTTTTTTGAAAGCCCGACAGCACGCATCATCATCTCAAAAACGATATTTTCCGGAATTTCCGCCAACTCTTTTCCCTCAGCAAACAAAAGCCGCAAACTTTTACGGGAATAAAAGGATGTGTCAAATTTTTAAAATTTTTAATTATATATATAATCCCTCGTTTTATTGTCTTTTTTTTGGAGGAAACAATGCCGGCTTTTCTTAAGATCCTCGCAATCATGCTCTGCGCCATGCTGATCGCATGCGGCAGTTCGTCAGATGAAGAAAACGAAATACCTGACGGGAACTTGCCGCCGGAAGATTCCGACATTGTTCAGCCTGATGAAGATCCTGATTCAGATCCGGACAAAGACACAGAAGAAGACAGCGAGATCGTTGTCTCAGATGATGATTTTGAAGAAAACGACGATGAGACACCTGATGAAGAGGGCGATTTCGAGGAACTTCAGACAGGCGGGATCTATATTTTTTCAGATTTCGACGGATCGGGAAACGCAAAATCGAGAAACATTCTGGGTAACGGCGGATTCTTGGGCTTTTCCATGTTTTCCCTCGGTGAAAAATACTGGGCAGTGAGTGCGATACATGAGTCGATCCCCGCTTTCGACTGGGACAATGCGACCGGCAGACTCTACATTTTCGAAAAAGTGAAAAAGGTCGAAAAACTTGAAGATGCAGCTTTCGTCCTGAACCACCCCGATAAAACAGTGCAGGCCGGCTTCGGATACACCGCGGCTGGTCCGTGCGACATAAACGGCGACGGTCTCGATGATCTGGCCGTTTCTTCGCATCTCACCTCCTTCGGAGAGCTTTATGCGGCGGGCGAGATCGTCATTTTTTACGGCACTTCAGACGGCTGGAAAGAAGAAGCTTCCTCTATTTCACGCCTTTCATCAAAATATATACAGAAAGCCGACAGCATGAGCCAGTCTCTTGCCTGTCTCGACTACGACGGTGACGGTTTTGCAGATATTTTTGCAGGCGGACAGAACGCAGGTCCCGAACTTGCAGGCGGCGGAAGTCAGGGAATGGTCGCATTTTTCAAAGGAACTTCCGCAGGTCTTTCCGAGAACGAAAGCTGGGTACTGCTTCCCGAAGTCGAGGAAAACAAGCAGTATTTCGGCAGTTCGATGCTTGTCCATGACTTCAACGGAGATTCCAAACCTGATCTGGCAGTTTCAGGCTGGGGTTTGAAAGAAAGCAGAAATTCTGCAAATTCAGGCGGCGCCTACATTTATCTGAGCGGCACCGAATGGCAGAACGGAGCAACTTACAAAATTTTCGGTGAAGCTGATTCGCAGTTTGGCAGCGCGCTGAAAATCATCGAAACCGGCGGCAAAAAATATCTTGCAGTCTTAGCCACAAAAGACAAAAACTACGGAACGGTAAACTTCTACGATCCCGCTGAAAACTTCGCTGAAAGAGGCCGTTTTTCGTTCCCGTCGACATTTTATTCAGAGAACGGAAGCATTTCCGATTTCGACACGATAAAGCTCTCTGCCGACACCGATCTCATCGTTATCGGCGGCAAATACTTCGGAAACGGCGGTATGACTTACTGCGCAACAATAAACAACAAAACGATCTCGGAGCCCGAAGCGTGCAGATTCCAGCCGGCAACACCCGAAGGCGGCTTCGGGAACAGCGTTTTCAACAACAAGAACGGCGAAATAGTCGTAGGAATGCCTGAATATATCCACAAATTCTAAGGTCTTATGGGAAACGGCAGATTTTTCTACTCACGTAATTTCGTCGGTTCGTTCGCACACGGACTCCACAGGCGGATCTACCGCTATTTTTTCAGGAAATTCGATGTGGAAATTCCCGATCCTGCCGGTTTTGAAGCACTGAAAAACAAGGACGAAAACGACAAGAAGCGCCTTAAGATCTACATTTCGGGGCGCAACAGCAAGATCGAACAGTTTCTTTTGAACGGCTTCATGATCGAAAACGGCATCACTCCGCCGACCCACTCTTTCGGACCGAAGACCCGTTTTTTCAGGCCGCTCGGCGAACTTTGGATGTTGTTCATTTCCCTTTTCAGGTCGTCGATAATCAAAGACAGGTTCATCGAATCGCTCTACATTCCGGTCGATTCGCCCGAAGAACTGAGCATCGATCCGGTTTTTGCCGAAGTTTACCGCAAACTCAGGCATCAGGAGGCGACTTTAATTCCCGTCATCACGCTGTGGGATAAAAATTTGGACAAAAAACACCGCTGGGAGTGGATAAACCAGCTCATCGGCCGCTACAACTTCTGGTCGACCTCGTGGGAACTTCTCATGTTCATGCTGAAACGAAGGAAACTGACGCTCAGGATCGGCATTTCGTCGTCGGCAAAACTCGAAGATTCGGAAGAAATTTTCGTCCATAAACTGTGCGACCTGATGGACATATCAAAAAGAAACGTCGTCGGAGCGGCGCTCAAAAACTGGCTCGACCTCAAAAACGAAACTCTCTTCAAAATGGAGCTCGACTCAAAAGAGGAAAAGCGCTCGGCAATAAAAACGATGAAGTCGATGTCATCGGAATACAGCCCGCTTTACGCCGAGATCCTCTCATATTTCCTCGGGAAAATATTGAACGCACGGTTTTCCAGATTTGTCTATTCCAGCAATGAGATCAATGACTTATGCAAACTGTGCGCACTTCCCGAGACCAACACCGTCTTCGTTCCGACCCACAAAAGCTACTTCGACTACCTGATCCTCAACTACATTCTTTACCGCGAAAAAGTTACAGTCCCGCTTGTTGCTGCAGGAGACAACCTCGACTTCTTCCCGCTCTCGCCGGTCCTGCGCAAAATGGGGGCCTTCTTCATCAGGCGTAAGATCAAAGACGATGAATTTTATAAAAAGATCCTCACGACCTACTTGGAACAGATCCTCACCGCAGGATACAACATCGAATTTTTCATCGAAGGAGGCAGATCGAGAAGCGGAATGGTGCGCTCTCCGAGGACCGGAATGCTCAAAATGCTTGCCGAGATCACGAAGACGACGAACAGAAAGCTCTACATCGTGCCTGTCTCGATAACTTACGAAAAACTCAAGGAAATAGAGGATTACAACCGGGAGAAACACGGCGTTAAGCAACCCGAATCGGAACATTTCCTCAAAAAAGTCTTCACACTTTTCAGAGCCGACTACGGCCCCGTCTATGTCAGATTTTCGCAGCCGATCATGCTGAACACGAAATTCACCGAAGAGACGGCGCTCAGGATCGCCGAAGTGCAGGAAAAATCGTCGGTCATCAGTTTTTCAGCGATATTTTCGGCTGTTTTCATGGCATTTGAGAGCCTTACGATAAAGGATCTGATCGAAAGAATGGAGCGGACAGTCGAGATCCTGCACACTCTTCCCGGCATCGAAACGGCTTACGCACTGAACAACCTCGATGTTAACTGCTCGAAACTCACATCTGCGCTTCTCAAGAAGGGAGCCTTGAAGCAAAAGAGCAAACATCACGAAGAAAATCAAGAACTTACGATATCGAAAGATTTTATAGCCGAATTTTCTTTCTACAAAAATTCAGCCGCATTCGCGTTTGCGCCCTTCTTCTGCGGGCTCTTCAGGGAAACTGAACTTTACTCTTTTGTCAGTGAATTTCTGGAGAACACGATCATGGGCTACTACGAATCGCTTTATGCGGAAGATCCGGTCGATGTCTCTACTCTGCCCGACTGGTTCAAAACGATGCTGCAGAAATTTTTCGAGGACAAATTCGCAATTTTGGGCAAGATCCTTGAACTTATCCCGAAACTCAATCTTTTTGCAGAGAAAGACCTGCGCCACACGGCGATAGTCCAGCGGCTCATTCCCAAAATCTCGGCTGAAATACCGTCAGCCACGGCCGATGAAATCTATGAGATGCTCTTCTTCCTCGAAAAAAAGAATGTCTTAACGGACAATCTTTCAAGTTTTGACGGAACTACCGCACAGGAATTTCTAAACAAGATCGATATGCTGAAAGAAAAATCTACCAATTGATGAGTTTGGCGCCGTATTTGTCCTTGAATTCGCCGCAGATTATGAAGATAAGGTCGATTACCCAGCCGATTCCGAAAACGCCGGCCGTGCAGAGCCAGATAAGCCCCGTGCCGATCTTTCCGACATAGAATCTGTGAAAACCGAATTCACCGAAAAAAGCGCACAAAAGCAGTGCTGCGAGACGGCTTTTTGACGACATGGCTTACTCCTACTTCAGCATCTCGTCGCCCGAGAAGTCGCGGTAAAGGGTGAGCTGGTCAAGGATGAAATCGTATTCGTGAGAGTTGTCGACGATGATCTCCGACAAGATCTTGCCGAGACCGCTGCCGATCATGTAGCCCTGGCCGCACATGCCGGTCGCAAGGAACATGTTTTCGACTTCTTTCGTTTTTCCGACGATCGGAAAACCGTCCGGAGTCATCGGGTAAAGACCTCTCCACGTCCTTCTGATGCGGATATTGCGGAGTCTCGGATAGAGCGAAAGCATTCTTCCGACTACCTGCGGCATAAAGTTGCTCGTGTTGTCGATATCTGTCCCTTTGATCGAAGGTTTCGGTGTGATGCAGAAAACGAACTGGCCTTCGTAGTTCTGGTAGAAGTAGTAGTTGAGCGAGATCGCGTCGGGTCTGATGTCGACGACCATGGGACGGAGGAAGTATTCGACCGGCTCGGTGATACCGCCTTCGTGGCAGTCAGGATAAACGGGAATGTCCACTCCGCACATTTCACCGATCTCGCGGCTGAAAGGACCTGCAGCGTTTATGATGAGGTCAGCGCAGTAGGTGTCCTTGTCGGTTTTGACTGAAACGATCTTTCCCCCTTTGACTTCCATTGAAACGACTTTTTCGTGGAAGTTGAACTCAGCTCCGCACTCTCTTGCGAGCTTGTAGAAAGCACCTGTCGTCTTGAGCGGGGAAGCGCTTCCGTCGTTGGGCGAGAATGTTCCGCCTCTAAGCCCTTCGGGGCGTATTCCGGGAACTCTTTCCTTGATTTCGTCAGCCGAAACCCAGTCGATATTGAGCCCCATGCTCTTCTGGAGCTTGAGGAGCTCTTTCAAATTTTTCTCGGTCTGTTCTTCGAAAATCGGGTAGATGTATCCGCCTTCGACCCAGTCGACGTCGATTCCGTGATTTTCCTTCATGTGGCTGATCTCGTTGATCGAAACGGCACATATCTTGATCTTCGCAGGATCGCTGAATGTCGCTCTGAGTCCGCCGATAGCAGCTCTGTTCTGGCCTCTTCCGGTCGATGCGTTCATTTCGATGACGCACACTTTCTTTCCTTTTTTAGCAAGGTTGTATGCAAGCGGAGTTCCGATGCTGCCTGCGCCGATTATGAGAATATCATAGTTTTTCATCTAATTTTCCTCCTCGTTGACAATTGCGTACATTGGAGTTTCGACGGTGAGCGGTCTCTTCCTTCCGGGAGTTACTTCTTTCCAGTCTACGCCCGCCATCCTGAAGATCATCGGCATGAGGACGCTGCATGTCTTGCTGCCGCATGCGCCCATCCCGACTCTGATCTGCTTGAGCTGGTTGACATCTCTTACTTTGTTTTCCTTAATGAAATCAACTATTTGTTTAACATCAACATGCTCACAGCGGCAAACTATGCTGTTTTCAGGAGCGTAGGTGAAATCGGGTTTGGGAAGAGGTTTAGTGATCTCTTCGCTCTGGTATCTGATTCCGGCGATATCCGCGACATTCGCAGCTGAGACGCTGAGAGTGACGAGAGTCGTCTTGTACTTTTTGTTGTAAGCGGTCTTGATGACGGTTCCTTCTTCAAGGAAAATTCCATCGATATCGGTGAGCGGAAGTTTGTCGCCCTCTTTGAAATCGCAGTTGAATTCATAAGGAAGAACGATCTCGGCCTTCGTGTCGTCGACTTTCTTTGCAAGGGCGATCGCAAGGCCCGGGCATGCAGCAACGCACATTCCGCAGCCGATGCACTCGCCGTCGAAGTAAGGAGTATCCATGATCGTGCCGGTATCACCTTTGAGTTTGATCGCCTTTTTGGCGCAGACTGTGGTACACGGGTTGCACGGGATCTCCTGGAGACAGCTGAATTTCGGCTGGAATTTCGCCGTGATGACCGGTTTTTCCGGCTCTTTCGTGTTTCCAGGTCTCGATTTGAGTACCGCCGCCTTTTTGAGCCAGCTTTCATCGATCGCAGCATCTGTTCTGCCGAGAGCCGCCGCCATCTTTCTGCCGGTGATCTTGCCGCCGAACATAGCCGAAGAAGCCTCAGCGATCTCGTCGCAGTCTCCGGTCTTCATTACGTTGAATTTATACTGGTCAGCCAGCGTATAAAGCTCGTCAGCCGAGCTCAGGCCTACCGCGACAAGGAGCGTATCGACCTCGTAGGTCCTCGCCGTTTCGAGTATCGGATTCCATTTTTCATCGACTTGAGCGACTGTGACTCTCTCGACTTTTCCGTCGCCTTCAGCCGAAATCACCGTCGTGCTGAGATATATCGGAACGCCCATCCTCTTTATTTTGTCGGCATGGACTTTGTAGCCGTTGATCTTGGGAGCGATCTCAACGATGGCTGCGACTTCGATACCAGCCTGAAGAGCGTGGTAAGCGCCGATAAGACCGACGTTTCCGCTTCCGATGATGAGTATTTTCCTGGCAGCTTTGACAAGGTCGCGGTTTACAAGCGTCTGGAAAGCGCCTGCGCCGTAAACGCCCGGAAGGTCGTTGCCTTTGAAAAGGACTGACTTTTCTCTTGCGCCGCTTGAAAGGATAAGTCCTTTGAAGTCAACGAGGACATAGTGTCTGTTTTCAACGAAAAGACCCGCCTTTTTGTCTTTGAAAACGCCGATAACGCTTGTTTCGGTGTATATTTTGACGTTTTTGAAGCTTCTGACTTTCTCTTCGAGGATGTGTGCGATGTCAACGCCGCGCGTTCCCGCAAAGCAGTCTTCCTCGCTGCCGAAGAATTTGTGTGTCTGGAGCAGCAGTTTTCCGCCGAGGCGTGCCTTGTCGTCAACTAAGATCACGTTGAAACCGAGCTGTGCAAGTTCGATCGTCGCGTTGAGGCCGCTTGGTCCGCCGCCGACAACGAGAACATCGCAGCTTTCGTTGCGTCTTTCGGTGTGTCCGACAGGTCTGTCGTCTTCGGCAAGTCTGGGGACACCGTTGAGAGTTTCGATCTTCATTCCCGCTTTGAGAGGGGTGATACACGATTTCTGAGGCAGTCCGTCAATGATCACCGTGCACTGGCTGCACTGGCCGTTTGCGCAGAAAATACCTTGCGGAGCGTTTCCGTGTCTGTGGACTGAAAACTGTCTCACGCCGTTCGCGAAAAGAGCGGAACTTACCGCCTCTCCTTCGTAACCGGTCATCTTCCTGCCGTCGAAAGTAAATTCGACAACTTTTTGACCCTGAGGAACTTCAAGGACGGGATGTTTTTCAATTCTTGTCATGATTCCACCTATTCCAAAATTAAAGAAACGAATAATGCGCGAGGATAAATCTTAGCTTAAAAATGTCAAGGAATAAGTCGGCGGCAAGTGAGCATTTTTTGTCGGGATACAGAGCGAGGTCCAGCGAAAATCATCAAAAAAACGGCGGGAGATCCGGTTTCGGCCTCTGCGTCAGACATCATTTTAGTGAAAAGTTGACTTTTCCATACAGTTTTAATACTTTCCCACCAAGTTCATCCGACGAATGAGCCGGATGTTTATATATATTTTTCCCGGAGGAGCCGTAAGGCTTTTATATAATTGGAAAAATCTGATCTGCGCAGAGATGTTCTGGCACTCAGGAAAAAGTTGAGTGCCGAAGAGATAGACCTTCTGAGTCAAAAAATCGTCAATCGTCTGATTTCTTTGGATATTTTTAAAAATTCCAAGATCATTGCGCTCTATGTTCCGATAAAAAACGAGGTAGATCTGATGGCTCTGCTTGAAGTAAAAGGCAAGCGTTTTGTCTTTCCCAGAGTCGAAAACGGAACGAAAAAACTCGCTTTTTACGAAGCGGCATCCTTGGACAATTTTGAAAAAGGAAGTTTCAACATTCCTGAACCGAAGACGACTCTCAACAGGACAGGCATCGAAAATATCGATCTTTTTCTTGTTCCCGGGGTCGCTTTTTCGGAAAAATGCGAACGCATCGGCTACGGCGGCGGTTTTTACGACTCGACGCTCAAATATAAAAACAAAAATGCACGGACTCTCGGAGTCGCTTTTGACTTTCAGATCGTCGGAGAAGGTTTTTCCGAGCCTTTCGACGAATCTCTGGACGCAGTCGCAACTCCGGAGAGGTTTATTATAAACAGTTAGAAAAGGAGAACAAAATGCTTAATTCAATAATTTTTCTTATTATTGGAATTTTGCTCGGTGCCGCACTTTGGGCGATGTCAAGATCGCTCGTTTTCAAAGAAAAAATGGAAAAAGCCAACAAAGAACTCAGCAACGCTAAAGACGAAGCTGCAAAAGTTGTGAAAGAGGCCGAGATCAAGGCACAGGAAATCGTTCTTGAAGGCAAAAAAGAGACAGAAAATTCAAAAAACGAACTTCTGAAGGAGTTCAAAGAGCGCGAAAGAAGGCTCAACAAACGCGAGGAACAGCTGACCCAGCGCGACGAACTCAACATCGTCAAAGAGAAAGAGCTTAAAACTATTGAAAAAAAGCAGAAAGACGACGAGATCTTCTTAGACAAGCAGCGTGTTCAGCTCGAGGAAAAGCTCACCGAGGTCAATACCGAGCTTGAAAGGATCGCCGGAATGACCCAGGACGAGGCGAAGGAAGTACTCATCCAGAAAATAGAAGACGAGGCTAAACACGACGCCGCAAAAAAGATCAAAGCGATCGAAGACGCGATGGTCGAAGATGCCGAAAAGAAGAGCAAAGAGATCCTTTCGACCGCGATCCAGCGCTATGCGGGCGAATATGTCGTTGAAAACACAGTCACGACCGTCAGCCTTCCGAATGACGAGATGAAGGGCAGGATCATCGGCCGCGAAGGAAGAAACATCCGCGCGATCGAATCGGTAACGGGTGTTGATCTCATCATCGACGATACGCCTGAAGCAGTAGTCATCAGCAACTTCAACCCGATCAGACGTCAGATCGCATCCCTCACGCTTCAGAAACTCATCGCCGACGGCAGGATACACCCCGGCAGGATCGAAGAAGTTTTCGATGCATGCACGAAAGAAGTCTGGAAAGCTATCAAAGAAGCCGGCGATCAGGCTGTTTTTGACCTCGGGATCCACAAGCTCCATCCCGAACTCGTTCTTCTTGTCGGTCGTCTGAGATACAGAACGAGCTACGGCCAGAATGTCTGGAAACACTCTGTTGAAGCGGCTTTCCTTGCAGGGGAGATCGCGGCTGAACTCGGCTGCAGCGCAAACAGCATCAAAAACGCGAAACGCGCAGGACTTCTTCACGATATCGGAAAAGCAGTCGACCACGAGATCGAAGGGAGCCACGCTTCGATCGGTGCGAAACTTGCGGAAAAATACGGCGAGCAGCACAGGATCGTCGCTGCGATCGCGGCTCACCACGGCGAAGTAAAGCCTGAGACCGTTCTTGACTTCATCGTTTCGGCGGCTGACGCACTCAGCGGCGCAAGACCCGGAGCAAGAAGAGAGATGGCCGAGGCTTACGTTCAGAGACTTGCAGACCTTGAAAATATCGCAAACTCCTTCCCGGGCGTCGACAAATCGTTCGCGATCCAGGCAGGACGAGAGCTCAGAGTCATGGTCGATACCGAAAAAGTCAATGACGAAAACGCTTACACCCTTGCGACAGACATCGCGAAAAAGATCGAGACCGACCTTTCATATCCGGGTCAGATAAAAGTCATCGTCATCAGAGAAACCAGAGTTATAGCAACCGCGCAGTAAAATGACGTTCAGTATCCTCGCTTTAGGCGACATCGTAGGCAGACACGCAAGAAATTTCGTAAAAGAGAATCTGCCTAAGATCATTGAAAAAAATTCGGTAGATCTTGTAATTGCAAACGGAGAGAACACTTCCGGCGGAATGGGACTTTTGGAAAAGCACGCAAACCTTCTGCATTCATGCGGAGTTGACGTCATAACTTCGGGAAATCACATCTGGAACAGAAACGAGATCTATTCATTCATCGACAGAACGCCTTACGTCCTGCGTCCTGCAAACTATCCGGACGATCTTCCGGGAAAAGGCTCTGTCGTGATGACTCACGAAAAAACGGGGATAAAAGTCGGTGTTCTCAACCTTTTGGGAACAGTCTTCATGCCCCCTATCGACTCCCCTTTCAAAAAAGCTCTGAGCGAGATCGAAAAACTGCGCTCTGACGGTGCAGACATAATCGTTCTCGACTTTCACGCCGAGGCGACCGCCGAAAAAGAGGCATTCGGGCTCTATCTTGCCGATAAGATCGAACTTTTCTTCGGCACTCACACCCACGTCCAGACTTCCGACGAGAAGATCATAAACGAAAAGATGGGCTACATCACCGATCTCGGCCGCTGCGGTTCATTCTTTTCAGTCATCGGTTTCAACGAAAAAGAGAGCATCACGGGATACCTCTCGAACATTCCGCAGCATTTCGTTCCGGCAAAAAACGACATAAGGATCGAAGGGATCATCGCCGATTTTGAACTTGATCCGGCAAGATGTGCCGCTATCAAAAGGATCAGATTTTAGATCTAATTCTTTATCTCTTTAAGCAAAAATTTGAGTGTTGAGACGTTCGCTCTGTTATAGACATCGGTCCCGCCGCCGATACCGGCCGTGTAGGGAACGAAATGTTCGAAATAGGACATGTTGAAAGCATCTTTTATTTCGGCTTTATAGGTCTTTACGGCTGAAAGTTCGACTTCGACGAACGACGATTCGCCCCATCTGTCCCAGCTGCCGCCCAAATGAGGCATCAAGACCATTTTTTCCAGAACGACATTGCTGTTTTCGTCCGTAATCTTAATGATCTTGTTGCATGAAGTGATGCCTGTGTCTATCGGGCGTCCGCTGCCGTATTCAATGGTCACGATGTAAGTTCCGCTCGTCTCAGGCTTGATATTTGAAACGGAAAGCACGTCAGCAGGCGATCCCCAGTCGGCGAAGTGCGCTCTGCCGTGGTCTGATGCGTTCGGAGTCTGATCAAAAGCGGAGTCCGCCCAGAACTGCATCTGCGTCCTGCTGAACCCTTCACCCCAGTAGCAGACAGGATTTGAGTGGTGGCTCTCCCAGCCTCCCGAATTTACCGCGGCAACGCTGTAACAATATGATTTTGTTGAATGACCTCCGGAATTTTCATCGACCCACGAAGTCGTATGGACGTTTGACGCGACTTTTACGCCGTCGCGGTAGATGTTGTATGAAACGGCGTTTTCCGAAGCAGAGAAAGCGACTTTCAACCTGCCGTTTTCCAGCGTCACACCGTAAGGATCAAGCGGGATCGTTACAGGAAGCGGCGCCCAGCACTTGTTCGGATCGGCGTTGCAGTCAACAAGATTGATCTCTCCCGATTCATCGGAAAGCCTGAGTTCCATTTCGATCACACTTCCCTCTTTCAAGTTGCCGGTCAGGATATCCCCACTGACTCCGTCGATTTTATGCGATTTAAGAACATAAAAGCCTCTGGTTTCGCCGTTTTTAGGCGGAAGGAGTATTTTAAGCGTGAGAGTTTTTCCTTTGTATTTCAGGTTTTTGAGAACTATTTCGCTGCTTCCGGCAAAGAACGTGTTTCTCAAATTGACCGGAATTTTCGGAGAGAACGTAAACTGTATCAAACTCTGACTGCGGCCGAAGATCGAGTCGAGGACCATCGAAAGGAATCCGGCGACGCTCCAGAGCTGACGCCTTGAATTTACGACAGGTCCGCTCATCTCTCTGCCCTGGAAATCTGTCCAGGCATCCTCATGCCATGCGTCAAGAGTGGTGAACTCAAGGTTTTCCATGTTTGAAAGGTTGAAAGCAGCTCCTCTGACCAGGCTAAGAAAAGCGTTTTCATAAAATTTGTCGTTTCCTGCTTTCGCGGCCGCTCTGAGAGCATAAGAAGTAACGAAAGGCCAGATAGCGCGGTTGTGGTATATCCTTGTTTTAGGTTCCTGCGGGAAAATTACAGCCGGACCTGCTTCGGTCACCGGATATTCAGCGATGATCTCCGCACTTTGCGTGTCATCGGCTACAACGAAAAGAATAGCCAGCGCTTCGCCCAGAAGATCTCTCTTGTCAACTGCAGAACTGTCAAGAAAAGTCGTCTTCATGCTTGAAAAAGTCTTTCTGTCGGCAAGATAAAAGTTTGATCTTATTGCATTTTTCAAATCATCAGCCTGTCCTGCGAAGTACAGTGCCTCTTCGGTTTTTCCAAGTTCCACTGCCATAGACGCGGCGGCATGCAGCGCCATATAATGAAGAACATTCGTCGAAAGAGTCTTCGACATACCGATGTGGACAGTATTGTCGGCAGTCCAGTTCGGATAAGTCTGCTCGCGCCAGTCGAGGAAAGACTGCTCGCCGCGGTAAAGGCCGTCCTTTTCGTCAAAAACATACTGTCTGTCGGCTTCCAAAGTGTTTTTTACAGCTTCGTAAGACTCCGCCAGAAATGTCTCATAGTCGCTTCCGTCAAGGTTTACGAGAGTCTCCAAGGCTCCTATCGCCCAGACGACGCGGTCGGTGCTTACAGGCCACGATCCGCCTGAGCCTGTATCCTGGACTATCTGCAGGTTTCCGCCGCCGGCTGCGCTTTTGCGATTGGAGATCTTGAACTCAAGTGAATTTTTCGATTTCTGCGGCTCAAGAAAAGCTATAGCGGAATGAACTGCGTAGGCTGTATCGCGCGTCCAGACATAGTGCCAGTTTGCTCCGGTCTCGAAGCAGTCGCATGGGACCTGATCTCCGTTGTTCATGCTGTAGTCGCTTATCGCCGAGACTTTGTTTTCGTTGAGTTCCGTTATTGCAAGAGCAAAAAGCGCGTCAAGCATATCGTTTCCGCTGCGAAGAACGGGACTTCCGGCAGTTTCAGTCACGACACGCTGCTTTGATGCGGGATAGTTGTCGCGAAGTTCGGCATTCGTTGTCAGAGTGTAGGTCCTGAGCTCATCACCTGAAACCGAAACCGTTCCGACTTTGCCGTTCCATTCGACTCTTGAAGTATCGTAAACTACCGGATTGTCATCGTCATCATTAGATTCTGTATCGCTGTCGGGGTCATCGTCGTTTTCCGGAGTATCGGTATCCGGTCCTGCAGGTTCCGTGTCGGTATCATCATCGCTTCCAGAAACATCTGCATCCGGTCCATCTGCATCCGGTCCATCAGTATCCTGATCTGGATCCGCAGGCTCTGTATCCGGATCATCGGTATCAGAATCTCCGCCTGCCGGTTTTGTGTCCGGATCATCTGAATCCGGAATGTCTGCATCCGAAATGTCGGTATCCGGATCATGGTCTCCGGTATTATCATTTTTCGAACCGCCGCAGCTGAACACAAAAAGTGCGGCAAGGATGAGTAAAAAAAGTTTTTTCATGGCTCTCAGTTATTGCTGTTGATAAAAAAATTAAAGTCGAATCCGCCGTTTTCCCCAGAAAAACTGCCGAAGAAACCGTCTTTGACAATAAAAACGAATACCAGCATCAAGATCATGATGCCGAAAAAAACGTAGGCGCGCTTTATAAAAATCCCTACACAAATGAAAAGCGCAGCGATCATCCCGTAGAACAAAAAACCGCCTTCGGCGTTGACGAGCATGAAAGAAAGCCATGTCATCGCAAGCATTGAAAGGAGGTTCCACCAGACTATCTGCCGTTTTTCACTCTTTTTTCCGATCATTTTTCCTTTTTGCCCGATTTTTCGGCAAGTTTCGCGTTAAGTTCCCTGATGCGGCCCGTAAGCACTCTGATGACGCCCAGTGCGACCTCATCGCGCTGCTTGAGGATCTCAAGGAAGTCGTCGCTTTCCATTTTCAAGACCAGGACATCGTTTTTCGCGATTATATCGGCACTTCTCGGCTGGCTGTCGATAAGCGCCATTTCGCCGAATCCAGCCCCTTCCTTCATGACTGCGACGACATTGCCCCCTGCAACGACCTCGACTTCGCCCTTAACTATCATATAAAGCTCTTTTCCGAGATCGCCCTCGTTCACGATATACTGCCCTTTTTCAAAAGTCTCCTCTTCAAGCAGCGCCGCGATGTCGGCAAGGACTTCGCCTGGGATGTCGTGGAAAAGCTCGATATTCTTGAGTGCGAGCACTCTTTCGACCCGTGTAAGCATATTTCCTCCTAAACTTCCGGTTGCAAAACAGAGCGGGAGTATTTGCAGAGATACTCGTCAGTATCGTTCAAAAGATAGCGTGCGTCTGTTTTGTTTATCATTATGTTTATGTGACTCATTGCGTAAAGCGCAGCCTCGCGGACTATCGGGCTCGGATCGTAGAGGAACATCTGGATCCTGCCGTAGTTTTCCGTGATATGCTCGTGAGCGATGGCGTAAAGCGTGACCGAACGCACCCATTCCGAATCGTCTGAAAGAAGAGTCTCAACGATATCGGCTATCTTAAGCCGTCTCACGCTGAAGAACTGGTAGCCGAGAGTGAGTTTTTCCTCTTCGGTCTTACTTTCGATCAAAGGAACGATTATGGGCCTGATATCCTTGTCAACGATCGTGTCGATGATCTCGAGGGCGTTCGCACGCTGGGACGGCGAAACGAACTTTCTGGTTATGTTGAAATAAATGTTGTCAAAAAGCGAGTTGCCGTACATCAGCGAAAGTATTGAGAAAATACGCTGATAGCAGTTGTCGAGCTTTGTCGCCATGACATCTGTCAGACAGTCTGTCTTCAAATTTTTCCGTATCTGAACAGAGAAGTAAAGTGTCTGAAAATACTGGTAGATCTCTCTCAGCAGCATGACTTTGAGGGTATCTTTGTCGAGAGAAGCCTTTTCGATCTTGGAAAGAAGTTTCTTAAGGCTGTTGAGAACGATGTTGCGCAGTTCATCGCTTTCGGTGTCGAGCGAAAGGACGAGCAGCCTGAACGATTCCTGAGTATAGATGTCACCAAGCATTTTTGCGACTTCGCTTTTCAGCCTGTAGCTCTCAAGCTTGTTCGAAAGGATGTCTGAAGCAGGTCCGATGATCTTCTCTCCGAGTTTTGAGAGCACTTTCGCGACATCGAAACTGACGTCACGGTCGAAAAGCATATAAAAAAGTTTCGGGATAAAAACGTTGGAGTCTATTTTCAAAGCGGCATTTACAGCGGCGCGTCTGACCACCGGACTCGGATCGTTCAAAAGGGCCGAAAGCTGCTGGTCCATGTTTTTCTGCCCGAGCTCGCCCAGGATGTAGGCTGCCGCAGCCCTGTCGGTCGCGTTTTCAGATTCGAAGAACGCCTTGAGATACGATCCGGCCGTCATAGCTCCGACGACTCCGGCATACTTGATGAGCGCGATGACTGCAGCTTCCCTTATCATGATCTTGTCGCTCTCAAGGAAAGGAGCGATAAATTTCACAGACTTATCCATCTGGATGTAGCCGTAGGTGAGTATTGCTTCGCGGAGAACTTCCTCATCAGATTCTTTGAACAATTTCAATATGTTATAAGTGTTATACCTGCTTTCCATGCGCCGCATGAGCGAAAGTATTTTGACTTTGATCTTAGGTGTCGCCTTTGAAAGAAGCGCGACAAAATCGCGGCCCAAAGCCGAATTTCCGGAACTTTCGACCATGTCGATAGCCATCGAGAGATCTTCGTCGTCCCCGCTTTCTATCGCCTTCTGAACGATACTCTGCAGCACGTTTGACTGCATCGTGAGCTGGTTCGTTCCGAAACGTTTTTTCTTGATGTTGTCGATAAGGACGGAAAGATAGCGGCCTCTGATACCCACGATAGTTCCGAGCCAGAGAATACCGATAACTGTCACGATCCACGATATCAGTTTGACGTCGGAAGAGACGATCCCTGCCTTTCCGAGGTAGCTTACGGCAAGAAGGATAAAGCCCGAAACGCCGATGAAAATCGGTTTGACCATGCCGTCGATTATCGCTTTCGTCCTGCTTTTCACCTTAGGATCGAGCGGGATATACAAAAGCTGGATAGCGGCATCGTTTATCGTATATCTGAAAGCGCTGTCACCCGATTTAGCCATCGTTATCGCGACAAGCGGAGCCGCAAGACCGAACATGACAAGATCCGGCGGAACAGCAATGAAAAAGATCGAACTCAAAGTGAGTATCGCAGGAAGGATGCCGAGACTCATAAAAATACTGAACTTCAAGAGACGCGATGTCGCCACGAGTTGGAAGAAGAGCGAGAAAACTCCGCCGAAGACCGAATAGATGAAACCGAAGTAAGCGGCAAGTTTCTGCGGATCGGTTATCTTGTCGGAAGCCACGACCTTGAACTGATAATCGACAAGCGTGACTACGACATAGATCAAGGCTATCATTATCGCGATATACTTGACGTAAGGCGTTTTCGAAATGCTTACCTGAGAAGCGGCCGCCGTGGCTGCCTGTTTCGGAGTGAGACTCTTCGAAACGACACCTCTCTGAAGACGGCTCTGATACCTTTTTCCCATAAAGCGGACTATCATGATGCAGGCAAACATGCACAGAGCGTTTATGAAGAGGAGATACTGCACTTTTCCGAGTAGAGCCGCCAGTTTTCCGACCGTTCCGCCGACAGCCATGCTTGCTATGATCCCGCCGCATCCGACAAAGCCGAGGACCCTTTTAGCCTCGCGGGAATCAAGCAGTTCGTTCGTGAATGACCAGAACTGGAACATCATGAACGCCCCTAAAAGTTCGATAAAAATGTAAAGCGCCGAAAAAGCGGCGGAGACCTCATTATTGACAAGCCCCACAAATATCAGGACGAATATTATTCCGATCGAAAAAGTGGCCGTTATCAGCTTGTCCATGCGGTAATACGAACTTTTTTTCGTGTAAAAGAATGTTGCCGTCGAAACAAGTATGGCGACTCCGATATACATGAACGAAAGCATCAGCCTGTCGCCTTTGTACTTGTTCAAGAACAGTGTGTCTCTGACGATCCTGCCCATGACCATGATGGAAGTGGCCAGAAAGTTGTATGCGAAAAGAAGGAACGCGCGGTTCCTCTCATCAGGATTGTTCATATTGAAAGCTGCAAGAAGCCTTTTCATCTTATCCCTCAAAAAAATCTGTTTGTTTCATCGCTTCAAAAATAACCGCTGTCGCCGCGCTGGCAAGGTTGAGGCTGCGCACTCTGCCGTCGAGCATGGGAAGAAAGCGCGTCTGATCCGCATATTCGCACAGGATCTCATCTCCGAGACCGGCCGACTCGCACCCGAAAACAAGAAAATCGCCGTTTTTGTAGCAGACCTTGTCGTAGCGTAGCTTCCCTTTCTGCGAGAAAAAGTGCATCTTCGAAGTGTCGTTTGCCGCAAAGAAATCGTCTTTTGAATCCCATTCGGTTATCTCGACAAATTTCCAGTAATCGACACCTGCCCTTTTCACAGCCGCCGTATCGAGCCTGAAACCGTAAGGCTTGACCAGGTGCAGCCTGCATTTCTGCGACAGGACCGTGCGTGCGATATTGCCTGTATTCTGCGGAATTTCGGGATTTATGAGAACGACTTCGAACATTGGCCCCAAACTCAAAAATCAAAAACGCTTTATTATAGTGTTTTTCCTAATAAAAACAAATTTTGAGCTGTTGTTCCCGAACTTTTTCCGGAATCAGAATGCACTTAGCGTCCGAATTTTTTTCTTGCTCTTTCAAGGTCTTCCGCATCGTCGATCTCGCACCACATTTCAGCCGGGACTTCGACGACTCTGAAATCACATTCCCTAAGGTAGATCAGGCTTCCGAGCACTTTTTCGTAGTAGCTGTTTTCGCCCATATTTTCGACATACCACTTTATCAGCGGCATATATTTTCCGACGAAACTTTTTGTAAAGCGGTACATATTGACGGTTTTCCGTGTGTTTGTGTAGTCGAATCCTTCGCCCTGCCACTTGCCGAGCACCAGTTCGACCGCTCTGCCGCCATCGACTCTGACCACGCTTCCGTCCATAGTTTCAGGGTCGAACGGACTTACCAAAATCGAGCATTCACCCTCTCCCGCGATCAGTTTTTCGAGCATTTCCTTGTGATAGAAAATGTCACATTCGAGCATGAGCATATCGTCGTTACAGAAATCGAGCGCGTTGTAAAGGCTCACTATGTTGTTGGTCTCGAGATAGCGCGGATTCTCGAAGTAGGTTATCTTCGCGCCTTTCCACTCGTTCCCGATATGTTCGCGAATGTAGCCGGCCATGTGCCCGACAACTATGCCTACGTCAAAAATACCCAACGATGTCAAATTGTTAAGGGTGTTGACAAGCAACGGGACACCGTTCACTTCGAGCATGGATTTCGGTATCGTGTCGGTGATCGGCTGAAGCCGTTTTCCGAATCCTGCTGCCAAAATAAGTGCTTTCATGTCCACCCGCTTATTTCAATGATATCTCTATCTCATTTTTAACAAAATCATACATTTCCGGATTCGATGCGATTATCGTTTTTCCCAGAATGTAGTTCCCGCCGCCTGAAAAATCGGTAACTATGCCGCCGGCCTCCTTAACGATCAGAGATCCCGCCGCCACATCCCACGGAGAAAGCCCCGCCTCATAAAAAAACGCGAATTTTCCGCATGCAGTATAGACAAGATCTGTAACGGCCGAGCCCAGTCTCCTCATCGCACGGGTCTTTTGCACCATATTGCAGAAAACAGGCAGAGTCCCCGTTCCGCCGTGCTGCGTTATATCGGCAAAACCGGTCGCACCGACGCAGTTTATAGCCGACGATTCGCTGTTGACATGTATTTTTTCGCCGTTAAGCCACGCTCCGCGCCCTTTTTCAGCTGAAAACATTTCACCGGTAACCGGAAGAAAACAGACCGCCAGATCGACTTCCCTGCCGTCGTAGTGCGCGATCGATATCGCAAACGGAGCGATCCCTGCGACGAAATTTGTCGTCCCGTCGATAGGATCGATTATCCAGCACGGCTTTGAGAGTCCTGTCTCAGGGTTGAACTCTTCGCTCAAAAAATCAATGTCATCGACTGTTTTCAGAGTCTCGAGAAGCATTTTTTCGACTGTGACATCGGCTTCCGTCACCAGATCGCACTTCGATTTGAAAGATTTTTTAAGTTCAGGCGAGCAAAAGAACTTTCTGGCTGTCCCGCCGGCCGCTCCGGCTGTCTTTATGACTTGACAAAGCCTGTCAGAGAGAGTGTTCACGCAGCTTTTCCATAGAATTGAGGATCACACCCTGGAGATAGGAATTTTCCTCTTCAGTCAGATTGCCTTTCGTTTTTTCGTCAAGCATCTTGAGAAGTCCGATATTGAATTTGGCGATCTCGAGATTCTCGTTCATCCCGCCGACACCTTTGACTTTTATCTCTCCGAGATTCAGCAGGACAGCCGAATAAACAGAAGATACAAGGCTTTCGAACGACGGATCGACTACTGATGAAAGTTCCGCTTTGGTGTCGTTATCCATAAAGACCTCTAATAATTTCTTTTGATATTGGCTTCTTTGATGAGCGCGTCTTCGTTGATCGTGTCATAATCAGAGCACTCTTCGAGGCTGTCGAGGAATTTTTTGTATTCCGCTTCGGTTATCTCGCCGTTTTTAAGTTTTCTTTCGATCGTTCTTGTGTCGATCTCAGGCAGAACCACGGTCTTACTGCTGTTTTCTTTAGCCATTATCTCCTCCGTTATTGAAAATTCACATCCAAAGTGGCGCCGCTGCTTCCGTCCTTTCCCGATGTAACGGCAAAGTAAGTGCCGACACCGACACCTGCAAGCACTACGACACCGACAACTGTCCAAAGCCACCATTCCTTGTAGATCGGTTTCTTTTCCTTGTCTTCCTTCTCTTCCGCAGCCGGAGCTTTCTCGGAGAGTCCGAGCATTTCAGCCTCTTCCATGATAAGATCCGATATGGCTTTGTATTCATAAGGATCGTCTACAAGTGCCTTGTTGAACTCTTTGAGAGCCGCGGACCTGTCCGCCTCGCCTTTTTCCGGGAGACTGAAGACCGCTTCCGATTTTTTGTATTCCTTTTTGTTGCAGTCAATCATATAGCCTTGGTATTTAAGCTTTTCATCAGACCCGAGCGACGCTTTGACGATAAAGACATTGTCGAGACCGTTGTCCTGCGCGATATCTGTCGCCTTACGGATCATGGTGACACCGCCGAACCCTGACCTCATCGCGTCTTCAAGATCGGCGATATCGGAAGCCGAGGTATTTTTTCTGAGGCTTTCTTCGATGGAGACCGTTTTGCCCTCACGGACAGCAACAGAGCCGCCGGCATCGCGGAAACCGTTTTTGTGGATACGGTAATAATGTTTTCCGTCATTGATCCCGCGAAGGATCACCGGAGTCATGCCTGCGATCCTGCCGTCAATGAAAACAAGCGCGCCGTCTTCGTTGCACTGAACTCTGACAGAACCCTGTCCGGCATCCCTGCGGTTGCTCTTGACATCGTCAAAAGCCGACATAACTTCATCTGAAAAAGCGGGATCAGAAGGTCTTGAATCCGGATTTATCGAAATGTATATCGAAAAATAGAATTCAGTCATATCATCGTCCTCAATGAGCTGATAGCTCGCGCCGAGGTAGAAAAGGACCTCGCTGAGGAAAGTCATATCGCCGACTTTGTCGATATTGTTTTCGACGGTCTTGAGAGCCGACTTGAATTTTTCGATCGCCTCCTCGATACCGAGATCGTTGTAGAGCGCCTTTCCTTCTTCAAAATCCCTTTTTGCGTTTTTCAACCAGGATGAGGGTGAGGCAAAAAGGAAAGTTTCAGTTCCTACATAGTCGTAATCTTTCGATCCCGCAAGGTGGGACGCCGTAGCCGCGGTGACATGCGAAGCACTTTTTGCGGTGTGTGAATCTTCGAACATATAGACTGCCATGATCTTTTTGCTGGTGGAAACATAGTCTTCGGATCCGCTGCTCTTCGACTGGCGCTTCGGAGCCGGCGCTTCTTCTTCGACTTCGGACTCTTCCTCATCAGCAGAAGGTTCCTCTTCGTCTTCAGATCCTTTCCCGGATTCCTCCTCTTCATCTTCTTCAAGTTCAAGTCCGAGATCGAGTTCGTCAAGTTCGAAACCGTCATCGGCGCGAAGTTCGGCAAGCGACACTCCTGCCGGAGTCAAAGAAAGGAAAGTAAAAGAAACGAGCACTAAATAAACGATCGTAAATCTCATCTTGCATTCCTCAAAACATCAAAAAAACCGATTGTCTATACTTAAAAATTTTAAAGAGTCAAATAAGTGATGGATTTTCCGTAAAAATCTGATATGATCGCCTGTTTTTGTTTTGAAGGTGTAAATATGACCGGTATCGCATCCATCGAGAGCAGAAGGGCTGCCGAAGACGACAGGTTCCTCAAAGACGAGAGCAAAATGGGCGGCGGATATGCCGACACTGTCTTTTTTCCGGAAAATGAAGCGGAGATATCCGCTGTCTTAAAATGGTGCGCCGAAAAGAAACTCAAAGCGACCGTAGCCGGCGGCGGCACAGGGATAACAGGCGCGGCTGTCCCTTTCGGCGGGGTCGTTATTTCGATGGAAAAATTCAATAATATCATAGGCTTAGGCTTTAAGAACGGTCGTTTTTTCCTGAAAGTTCAGGCGGCCGTGACTCTTTCAAAGATCGCCGAGACTCTGCGGATGAAAGAGACTTCAAAGTTCAAGGAACTCACCGAAAATGCTCTGAGATCGTTTGAAGATTCACCCGACACCTGGTGTTATCCCGTCGATCCCACCGAAATGAGCGCGCAGATCGGCGGCACTGCGGCGACAAATGCGAGCGGGGCGGCAACTTACAGGTTCGGTCCGACGCGGAACTGGATAAAATCGCTGGTCGTAACCCTTCCCGACGGAAATGTGCAGAAAATAGAGCGCGGGAAATGTTTCGCCGATGCTTCAGGAGAGTTCGATTTTGCAGGAAAAAGATTCAAAAGATGTGCCTACGAAATGCCCGACTGTAAAAACGCAGCGGGGCTCTATTCAAAGCAAGGCATGGATATCATTGATCTTTTCATAGGTTCCGAAGGTATCTTGGGAGTCATCTCCGAACTGGAGATCTGGCTTGAGAAAAAAACACCCTCTCTCAGCGTAGTCCAGTTTTTCCCTTCCGACAGCGATGCCTTTTCATTCGTAAAAAAGCTGAAAAAAAGCGCTCTTTCGCCCGATTTCATCGAATTTATCGGAGAATCGGGACTCGATCTGATAGATTCAAGGATCAAAAGCGGCTGCATGACCCTTGACATTCCGGAATTTAGGGAAAACCAGCGTTCAGCGGTCTTCTTTGACATTTCCATGGACAAAAATGCAGCCGGATCCCTTGAAAAGGAGGCTTCCGGACTCATTGAACATCCGGAAGATTCATGGTGCGCATGGGAAAACTCCGAGACTGAGAGGATAAAGGCTTTCCGTCACGCCGTTCCCGAGAGCGTCAATGCAACGATCGCGGAAATCAGGAAAAATTATCCCAAGGTCCACAAACTCGGCACCGATTTTGCCGTTGCCGATGACAAATTTGACGAACTTGCGGCGTTCTACCGCGAAACACTCAAAAAAAGCGGTCTGAAACACGCCGTTTTCGGCCATATCGGCAACAACCATCTTCACATAAACATGCTCCCTGCGGACTATGATGAACTTGAAAAGGCCAAAGAGATCTATGCTCTTATGGCAAAAAAGGCGCTTGAACTCAAAGGGACAGTCTCGGCGGAGCACGGCATCGGAAAACTAAAGCACAAATATCTTGAAATGATGTTCGGCGAAGAAGGGATAAACGAAATGAGACGGGTCAAAAAAGTGTTTGACCCCGATATGCTGCTGAACAACGGAAATATGTTCCAATAAAAGGGGGATCCATGAAAAAACAACTGATTTTTGTCTTCATCCTTGCTTTAACATTCGTTTTTTCGTGTCAGAACGGCGAAGAAAAAGAAAAGCCCGCTGAAAAAAGCGCGGAACAAAAAACAGAAGAAGTAAAGGCTGCAGAAAGCCCGGCAAAAGAAGAACCTAAGGAGGAAACAATGCAGAGCGTCTACGAATTCATCAAAGAGTGCAAAACCTACTACCTCGCTACAGTCGAGGAAAACGGCCAGCCGAGAGTCAGACCGTTCGGAACGATCGACATTTTCGACGGAAAACTCTACATACAGACCGGAAAGAAAAAAAATGTCTCGAAGCAGCTTGCGGCCAATCCAAAAGCGGAACTCAGCTGCTTTGACGGCAAAAGATGGCTCAGACTTTCGGGCGAACTTGTGAACGATGACCGGATCGAGGCAAAAAAGCACATGCTCGACAACTACCCCGAACTGCGCGGCATGTATAACGAAAACGACGACAACACGCAGGTCCTCTACTTCAAGAACGCGACAGCTGTCTTCTCAAGTTTCTCGGAAGGACCAAAAACTATCAATTTTTAGGAATGTGACTTGACACACGGATATTCTGTCAAAAACAAGCCTGTTTTTTATATTGAAACATCGGCAGCTTTACTGTATTATCCCGCAGTTTTTTTAATGTAACGGGTGCGATATGACATATTCAATAATAGGAATTTTAGCAGCAATCATACTGGTGATAACAAACAGGGATGTGTTTCTGACCCGGAAAACGGACGGTACTGCGGACACCCGGCACACTTACTGCTGGTTTCTTATGGCAGTGCTGTGCTACTATGTCACCGATGCGCTGTGGGGTGTCTTCGACGAATACCGGATGACAAAGATACAATTCGCCGATACGACGCTCTATTTCGTGGCAATGGCGGCTGCTGTGCTTCTGTGGACGCAGTACGTAGTCGATTATCTGGAAAGAGGAAATGTTTTTGACAAAATACTGCGGTATACCGGATGGGCGTTTTTCGTGTTCGAAATCATTGTGATAACGCTCAACATTTTTCATCCTGTCATGTTCTGGTTCGATGAAAACGGCGTTTACCACGCGGAAAGTATCAGACATGTCACTCTTGCCATCCAGATCCTGATGTTTCTGCTCACATCGGCCTATACGCTTCATGTCACCATCAGAACCAAGGGAAAAGTGCGGCGGAGGAATCTTACAATCGGTCTGTTCGGGATCGCCATGATCGTTCTGATAGCATTCCAGATCATCTATCCGCTGTGGCCTTTCTACGCGATGGGATATATGGTCGGAACATGCCTGCTCCACACTTTTGTCGTTGAGGACGAAAAGGAGGAATACCGCAGAAAGCTTGAAAAATCGCTACTTCGCGAGCAGGCGCAGAAAGACGAGCTCGCTGAAAGCAAAAAGGCTCTGGTGGCTGCACTGGCAGAGGCGGAACGTGCCAACAAGGCAAAAACGGTATTTCTCTCAAATATGAGTCATGAGATCCGCACTCCGATGAACGCGATCATAGGGCTCAACACTATCGCCGCCAGCGATCCTACGGCAAGCAGTGAAGTGAAAAAACATCTTGAAAAAATCGGGGTTTCCGCCCGCCATCTGCTTGAAATCATAAATGATATCCTTGACATGAGCCGTATAGAGTCAGGGCGGATGACACTCAAGAACGAGCCTTTCAACTTCTCCAGGGCAACAGATCAGGTAAACAGCATAATCGGCGGGCAGTGCAAAGACAAAGGGCTTGCATACAAGTGCACTCTCAACGGCAAGTTTGACGAGTGCTATGTCGGCGATGCAATGAAACTCAAGCAGATCCTGATCAACATTCTTGGAAATGCCGTCAAATTCACCCCTGAGGGCGGGTCGGTGAACTTCGAAGTCGCGGAAGATTCGCGTTCTGACGGAAAAGTTGTGCTGAAATTCGTTGCCAGTGATACCGGAATAGGGATAAGCAAAGAGTTTCTGCCTCATATTTTCGACACTTTCAGCCAGGAAAATTCTTCTGCGGCCGGCAGTTACGGAAGCACCGGTCTCGGCATGGCGATCACAAAAAGCATTGTCGAACTGATGAACGGAACTATCTCCGTGGAAAGCGAAAAAGGGAAAGGAACTACTTTCACCGTAACAGTCACTCTTGCAGAATCCGCTGCAAAGGGCTCTGAAACAGCGGGCGGAGAAGCGGCACAAAACGGCAGTACCGGAGTCGATCTGACCGGATGCCGCATACTGCTGGCCGAAGACGTACAGGTAAATGCCGAGATCGTGAAAATGATCCTTGGAATGCGCAAAATCGAAGTCGATACAGCGGAGAACGGAAAAATCGCAGCTGAAATGTTCGCATCGCACGATCCTGGATACTACGCCGCCATTCTGATGGATATGCGTATGCCTGTGATGGACGGGCTTGAATCTACAAGAGTGATCCGCTCAATGGAACGCCCGGATGCAGGAACCATTCCGATCATCGCTCTGACTGCCAACGCTTTCGATGACGATGTCCAGCGCAGCCTTCAGGCGGGACTCAACGCGCATCTGAGCAAACCGATAGAACCGGCGGCTCTCTTCGGCACACTTGAAGAACTTGTCAAACTGCCTGATCCAGAAAGAAATTCCTAAGCTTTTTCAGAATAAAAACTTATTTCGCTTCGCCGGAATCGATATCGCTGAATGCGCAGCCCACAGCTAAAATCGCGTTTTTGATGCAGTCGGGGCAGCTGCAAAGGTAGTGAGTTCCGTCGATTCCCTTCAGATCCTTGCAGATTGTTGCGCCGCAAAGCTCTTTGAATTTATCGACGATGATCCTTGAATATTTGAGCGTTCCCTGCCCTTCGGAAAGTATCCCTGCGACCATGATCGCTCCGACAAGTGCACCGCAGGTCCCTTCCATGTTTCCCATTCCTCCGACGAATCCTGCTGTCAGCGAGGCGAGCTCCTTCTCATCGATCTTTACGATGTCGCTGAATGCCGCCAGTACCGATCTTGTGCAGTTGTAACGTCCCTCGGCTTTGTATGCCGCACCTTTTTCAGCTCTTTCCTGAATACTCATTTGTTCCCTCCGTTTTTAAGTTGCATTTTTATCTCTTTCCATTTCACTATGGCAATACTGCCGGATTTTCAAGCAGGTCTTCCATTTTGCAGCCCAGCGCGAGTGAGATTTTGAAAAGTGTCTGCGCCTGAGCCTTGTCAATATCATTCACTCTCTGTTCATAAAGCTGGATCGAGTGCAGCTTCACGCCCGACATTTCTGCAAGCTCCGACTGTGAAATTCCTCTGTTTTCACGGATGTTCTTTAAATTTGTGCTGACGGAACGTTCCGAAATTTTCTTATCCATCACCTCGATGAAAGCTGTAATATCCATTTCGTGGTAGACTTTGTACATCTTTACGATTTCAGAAAGCGGAACTTTGCCGAAAACCGTTTTGAAACTCTTTGCCGAATGCCACTGATAGTGCGCCAAAGCCCAGCCTGCCCAGTATTCAGGAGAGCGGTCCTGGGAAAACACAGGTTCCGGAAGTCCGCGGCTGGATCGACTTTTTCCACAATTGAGCGGACCAGCTCTATCCCCGATTTCCCTGCCACGACCGAAGGGTTTCCTCTGCCGAACTTGCCGCCTTCGCCGGATATTACAAAAATATCGGCAAAATCATCGGGTTTCATTCCGCAGACATTCACCGCATAATCGCAAGCCACGGCAAGAGATGTCGCCGCACACTCCAGATAATCCTCACTGTATGCGCGGATCGCCACTTTTCATTCCCTCCCTGATAATATCCATCACAAAAATACTTTTAGATATCACGGCACGGCGTCAGAATAAATAAAAATGACACTGTGTCAATTTTTTATTTTGACATCGTGTCAGTTATTTTCTTGCAAACGGGCATCGTTTTCCGATACACTGATTGTTTTGAGCGGAATGCGTGCAGACAATCTCATGTTTTTCCATTTCGACACCGAAGTTATCTCTTATAAAATCAATAGCTGACAAAACGGAGAGGTAAGAATCACGCTTGCAGCAGCGCGGACCGCCGATCTCGCCGATAGCTCCAAGCGATTTTGCGGTCATACGATGTGCAAGGGCAAACGGTTCCTGCGCCAGAGGCGTGGATCTGGAAATTATGGCGACAAACATTCCTGAACTGATGCCTGCACCGCACGCACCCCAGAATCCGCACGCTCCACTGGGGACTTTTTTACCTCTACTTACCATTTCTGTCAGCGCAGCTTCAAAATCAACAGAACCGCCTGCGTTTTTATAAGCCGTCAAAAGTGCTGCGCCCACCATAACATGATGCTCAGGGCCGTGCATGTGGCAGATCGGAAGAGCCATCATCTTATCAAGGATCTTTATAGGATCTTTTGATGTTTCATTCAGACACAGACCTATGATGCTGTCCATTCCTGCTGTATGGCACTGATTGCAGACATAATGCCCCGCGACACAACGGGTTTTGCTGTTTTCCTTCTTATGACAAATCGCGCACTCCATGAGGACATCGCTTTCAAGATATTCGAGAGGTTTTTTACAAACCAGACACTCTTCTTTCATGAAATCCTCCGTATTTTTACTTTTGCTGTAATCAGCAGTGGTGAGTTCCGCAGCTGTGTTCGCCGCAGCCGCCTTCGTGATGGTCATGGTGTTCGTGGTGAGTGCAGTGAGAATCGGGATCGTATTCAAGTTTTCCGGCCGCAAGAGCTTTAGCAGCTTCGTCGGCAGATCCTTTTACACCGGGATAGAGAGCGATCCCTGCTTCGTCAAGAGCCATCCTCGCGCCGCCGCCTATTCCGCCGCAGATCAGAGCATCGACCTGAGCTGCCTTCAAAAATCCGGCAAGTGCGCCGTGGCCGCTTCCGTTCGTAGAAACGATCTGTTCTTTGACGACCGCGCCGTTTTCGACATCGTAGAATTTGAAGTTTTCAGTGTGTCCGAAATGCTGAAAAACCTCGCCGTTTTCATAAGTTACCGCAATTCTTTTGTGTTCCATCTTCTTCTCCATAATATTGTCAGGCAGTTCCACGGGAGCAAATTCACAACATCCGCCCACGATCAGAAGGCGTTTTCCGCGGACAAGGGCATCGGCAACTTTGCGCCGCGCACTTTCATAGATCGCAGTGACCGTAGTCCTGGCGACATTCATCTTCAAAGCGCACGCTTCCTGCGTAAGCCCTTCATCATCCAGAAGGCGCATCGCCTCGAATTCATCCACAGTCATGAAGACACTTTCCGCCGTCTCGACATCATCCGGAGAAAAGCTCCTGAAAAGCGGTGATTTCTCAATTCTGCGGCATCTTGCGGGTCTTGACATCGTGAACCTCCCGCGAAAAGGTAGCTGGTTTTTGACATATGTCAATAAAATATTTTCTGCCGTGTTCCGACACCGATCCTGTTCCGGCATAAAAATTGCAAGGAATAAACTTATCTTGACACAGTGTAAATTTTACACCTTCAGCCCCGTTTCATAGGCTTCTTTCAGTGCAGGGCTGTTTTTGATTTCACCTATCTGGTAGACACCTGTCGCATAGATGACACCCTTTTCGACCGCGCCTTCGACACAGTCGGCATATCCGCGGAAGCACTCGATCGTGCGTTCCTGCGATTCGCGTTTTTCGTCTGCGGAAGTTGCGATGTAGTAAAATTCTTTGTTTTTGACTTCAAGCCAGCGTGCGACTGTTCTGTCGATCACGGCTTTGAGCTGAGCGTCGATCGAGTAGAAATATACAGGGCTTGCTAGCACGATGACATCGGCATCGATCATTTTCTGAAGGATTTCATTCATATCGTCCTTGATCGCACATACTCCGCCCGATTTCTGGCAGTAGTAGCAACCTGTGCAGTAGCCGATCTTCTTCTCGCTGACTCTGATCTTCTCGACTTCGTTTCCAGCTTCCCTCGCTCCGCGCATGAATTCGTCACAGAGCGTGTCAGAGTTGCCGCCCTTTCGCGGACTTCCCGATAAAATCAATACTTTTTTCATGTTTTCTCCTGTTTTTACTTTTATCTATTTCAGATTCTTTCTGAAAAACTCGTCCAGCTTTCCGAACGGGATCTTTTCAAGGTTGTCGTAAAGATCGACGTGGTTCGCGCCGGGAATTATCATCAGTTCCTTGTTGTCGCCTTTGAGTTTTTTGAATGCGGTCTCGCCGAAGTATCTGCTGTGGGCGTTTTCGCCGTGGATCACAAGGACTGAACTTCTGATCTCATCGGCATAGGCTAGAAGTTTCGTGTTGAGAAGCGAAGTCGCCGCCGTAATGTTCCAGCCGCCGTTTGAATTGAGCGAGCGTTCGTGGTAGCCGCGCGGAGTTTTGTAGTAAGCGTAGTAATCTTTCACGAACTGCGGAGCGTCTTCGGGAAGCGGATCAATGACGCCTCCGGCAAGTTTGTAGCTCCCGTTTTTGAAGTCTTCGATTCTCTGTGCCATCAATGCCTTTCGCGCTTCATTCCTTGCATCGGCAGAATCCGCGCTATCGTTATATCCGTTTGCGACAACTCGGCTCATGTCGTACATCGTGCTTGCAACAGTCGCCTTGATCCTCGTATCGATCGCGGCAGTATTCAGAGCCATTCCGCCCCAGCCGCAGATGCCGATAATGCCGATTTTTTCAGGGTCGATATTGTCACGAGTAGAGAGGAAATCGACTGCTGCCATGAAATCCTCGGTATTGATGTCTGGGCTGTTCATGTAACGCGGCTCTCCTGCGCTTTCACCTGTAAACGAAGGGTCGAAAGCGAGCGCGATAAAGCCTCTTTTCGCCATTTCGTTGGCATAAAGACCGCTCGACTGCTCTTTTACCGCGCCGAAAGGACCACTCACCGCTATCGCCGCATTTCCTGAAGGTGCTGCATTCGCCGGAGTGTAAAGATCACCGACAATCTCTATTCCGAAGTGGTTTTTGAAGCGGACTTTCGTGCGTACCACGCCTTCCGCGAGCTTGAATGTGTAATGTTCCTCTTTTTTCACAGCTTTCTCCTTTTCATTTAACGGCTGCAGAGCCGCATTGGTTTCTTCCGCATTTTCCTGTTTCGTTTCCTGTTTGTCGCCGCATGAGATCAGCGCAAACACTAAAACCGCGAAAACAATGAGAATTTTTTTCATTTAAGCCTCCTTTTATTTCAGTTTCCCGTATTCCGCATCATTTACAGGTTCTAGCCATTCGTTCGAGGTTTCCATACCGTCAATTTCGATGGCGAGATGCGAGAACCAGCTGTCGGGAGCCGCTCCGTGCCAGTGTTTGACATTTGCCGGAATGTTGATGACGTCTCCAGGCTTCATTTCGACAGGTTTTTTGCCCCATTCCTGATAAAATCCTCTGCCGCCGACCGCGATAAGCATCTGTCCGCCGCCCGTTTTCGCGTGGTGGATGTGCCAGTTGTTGCGGCATTTCGGCTCGAAAGTGACGTTGAAAATCTTCACCTGGCTGGTAGAAACCGGAGAAAGATAGCTCTGTCCGATGAAATACTTCGCATAAGCCGTATTCGGGGCACCGATAGGGAACATTATCGTCTGTGCGTACTTATCCTTTTCGGTCAAAGCCGGAGTTTTTTCGTTCCAGACCTCTTTTGCGAGGTTGAATGTCGCCCACGCCTTGGGCCAGCCTGCGTAAAAAGCAGTATGGGTTATGACCGCCGCAATCTCTTCCTTCGTGACACCATTGTTTTTCGCGTTCTGGAGATGGTATTTCAGAGAAGAATCGGTTATACCCTGCGACATAAGTGCGACAACGGTGATTATGCTCCTCGTTTTAAGTGAAATGTCTTGATTGTTCCAGTTCTCGCCGAAGAGAACGTCGTCGTTGAAATGGGCGAATTCCGGCGCGAAAGTGCCGAGGTTGTCACGCCCCGCAGTCTGAACTACTTTTGTCATTGTTTTTTTCTCCGTGTTTGAAGGTTTAGCCGATAAATTGAGGCAGATGCTACACAGAGCAAGTGCCAAAAATGCGATGAAAATCTTTTTCATGTTTGACTCCTTTTTTCATAGAACGATCATCCTGACACCGTGTCAGTTTTATTCCAGATAACTCACTTCGCCCATCTGCGGAATCAGAACATCTTTTCCTGATTCCGCTGCGGCGCGTCTGGCGTTTTCAAGAGGTTCTTTGTAGTCGTGGCTGCTGAGGCAGAAGCGTGAGTGGTGCACTGTCATGTAGCGGGCTGCACCGAGCTCAGTCATCTCTTTTGCCAGGAATTCAGGAAGAGTGTGGATCTGCGACCAGTCCTTGTTGTACTGGCCGTTTTCGAGGATGGCGAGATCTATATTTTTGAATTTCTCGCCTATTTCGGCAAAGTGTCTGCCGTAGCCGGAATCTCCGCCGATCCAGACAGTCCGCTTCGGAGAAAAAAAGATGAATGATGCCCACAAAGTCTTGTTGCGGTGCAGATCCCGCCCCGAAAAATGGCGTGCCGGAGTCGCGGTAACGCTGAATCCGTCTCCAAAATCGGCAGACTCCCGCCAGTCGAGTTCAGTTAGTTTTTCCGCCGGATATCCCCAGTATTCGAAGTGTTCGCCGACACCGAGAGCGGTCACGACTTTTTTCACACGCGGCTCAAGTTCCTTCACCGCCTGATAGTCAAGATGATCCCAGTGGTCGTGCGTTATCACCAAAAAATCGATGTCGGGCATGTCGTCAGGCTTGTAGACATCAGTTCCGTCGAACATTTTGTTCACGAAACTCACAGGAGACGCCTTGTAAAATATCGGGTCTACGAGCACTTTTTTGCCGGAAAGGTTCATCAGATACGAGGAATGACCGAACCAGACGATCCAGTCACGCTCACCGGGAAGCGACTTCAGATCGGTTTTGATGACTTTCATCGGTTCACTTGGCACCGTTTTCGACTTGTCGCCGAAGAGAAAATCGCGCCAGACCTCCAAAAAACCGCGGTCTCCAGTCATGGTGACCGTTTTTTCTTCGTTTACAAACTCTCTTCCGTCGTAATGAGCCGACTGCTTGACGCGCTCGAGCCGCTTTCCCTGCGGAATGCGCCCGAAACTCGGCTGATTCAAAAAGAGCACGCCTGCAAGCCCTGAAACAAGCAGGATGGAAAATAGGATCGAAACAACAATCATTCGTTTTTTCTTAAATATCATTAGCCAAGATCACCGTTTATCTTATGAAATTCGTAAAGACGATCTCTTCTTCTTTCGGAAGCTGGACTCCCGCCTTTTCAGCTGCCTCGCGGCATTTAAGATGCCACGCCATGTTCCTCGCCAGGATCCTCATATTCTGCATTCCTTCGAGATCCTGTCTCACTTCATCCGGAGTGTGACCGTGGACCATATTCCAGTATCTTCCCGAAATTATCGGCATTTCAGATATAGTCATATACTTGTTGAGCTGATCTAAAGTAGCTGTTGTTCCGGAACGTCTTGCGCTCGCTACAGCAGCAGCAGGTTTATGTTTCAAAAGATTTCCTCGTCCTGAAGCAAAAGCGACAAAGAAAGCCTTATCCAAAAAGGCCGTGATCCCGCCGCAGGCCGAAGCGTAGTGGACAGGAGAGCCGAAAATGTAACCGTCGAATCCTTTGCCGAGATAGTCGACAAAATCGTTTACGCCGTCGTCAGTAGTTACGCATCTGCCGAGTTTCGCGCACGCTCCGCAGCCTTTGCACGGGGTGATCGCACCCGTTCCGATCTGATATATCTCGGAATCGATCCCCTCTTCCTTCAATGTTTTCGCTATCTCTTCCAAAGCTGTGAATGTGCAGCCGTTTTTGTGCGGCGAGCCGTTGAAAAGCAATACTTTCATGACTAATCTCCTAATTAAATTCTAAAGAGCACTCTGTGCTGACACCATGCCTGCAGTGAAACTACTCGAAAGTTGACACCGTATCAATTTTTATTTTGACACCGTGTCAGGTTTTTTATCATTTCTTTGCTGTTATTCTGTCGAAATTCTTGTCGCCGCTTTCTTCACTGAGTGCACCCGTTATTTTGTGCGGTTTGTAGGCACTTTCGAGTGTCTTTGCATCATCTTCCGAGAGTTTCAGATCAACTGCCCTGACTGCATCATCAAAATGCGCCATGCTTGTTGCACCGACGATCGGAGCTGCCACTCCCTTCGTGAAATGCCATGCGAGCGCGATCTCAGTCATAGAAACTCCGTATTTTTCAGCCATATCAGCCACTTTTGCGATGATTTCAAGGTTGTTTTCCATCTCGGAATCGTATTTGTCGCGGATAACTTTGTCTGTTTGAGAGCGTCTGCTTCCCGACTCCCAGCCTTTATGTGCAAGATGACCTCCGGCAAGCGGGCTGTAAGGAATGAGCGAAACTCCGTACTGTCTGCATACCGGAATAAGTTCACGTTCATCCTCGCGGTAAAGAAGATTGTAGTGATTCTGCATAGTTGAGAATTTCGTCCAGCCGTTTTTTTCCGCCGCGATCTGCATATTGTGAAACTGATAGCCGTACATCGCACTCGCACCGATAGCCCTTACTTTCCCGGCTTTGACAAGACTGTCAAGCGTCTCCATAGTCTCTTCTACCGGAGTTGAATAATCGAAGCGGTGGATCTGATAAAGATCTAGATAGTCCGTACCGAGCCGCGATAATGTTCCATCGATTTCGCGCAGGATCGCCGCTTTTGAGAGCTTGCCCTCATTGAAGTAGACTTTTGACGCAAGCACTACCTTATCGCGCCCGATCCCGAGATTCTTGAGCGATTTTCCGATGTATTCTTCGCTCGTACCGAAGCTGTAGCAGTTTGCAGTGTCGATAAAATTCACGCCGAGACTGTAGGCATGTTCGATCATTTTCTGTGTGTCATCCTGATTCAGAGTCCACTGGTGGAACCTCTCAGACGCTTCTCCGAAACTCATTCCGCCGACGCAGATGCGCGACACTTTGATCCCCGTGTTTCCCAATTCCGTGTATTGCATGAAAACCTCCTTAAATCGTTGTTTTCCAAGCTTGGTCAATTAAAACCCTATTTCTTTCAGCCACTGCGAAACTTTTTTCTCGGCTTCCGCCCTTTCGTTCTGCGCGGTGTGGCCGTATATCGAGAAACCTTTCAGAGCCTTTCCGCCTTTAGCTGCATTTTTGACGTTGTTTTCGGTTCCGCTCATTCCGCTTCCCTCGTGGGTACAGAACGGAACGACGTTTTTGTTAGTAAAATCATAGCTTTCCAAAAATGTATATACCGGCATCGGCATGTCGCTCCACCAGTTCGGATAGCCGATGAAAACAGTGTCGTAGTCCGCGAATTTCGCCACTTTTCCGACGATCTCAGGTCTCGCCTTCTTCTGTTTTTCCTCTTTCGCATACTCGGTGAGCGCGGTGTAACCTTTCGGGTAATTGTCTTTTGCCACCTTGATCTCAAAAAGGTCGCCGCCCGTTTTCACAGCTATCATTTTCGCGATTATCGCGGTGTTTCCCTCGGTGATGTTGCCGACTGAGTACTGCTCGCCTGTCCTCGAAAAGTATGCGACGAGAACCTTGCGGTTTTTGTTGGTGTTTTCCATTGTTTTTTTCTCCGTATTTGTGTTTTTAGCCGATAAAGTAAGGCAGATGCCTAATACAACAACTGCAAAAATCGTAAAAATGATCCTTCCCATCTTAATTTCCTCTATTTTAAATCATGCTTTTTCATATTCGGGGTGCCACAGTGCGAATCCTGTGAGAGCTTCATCCGTTCTGGTGTAATATCTAACACCTTTGTTGAGAGTAGCGATCTCTGCCATCTCTGCATCAGTGAGAGTGAAATCCATGATGTCGAGATTGTCCTTTATGTGAGCGACATTTTTGCTGCCGGGGATCACTACGAAACCCATCTGGATGTGCCAGCGGAGGATCACCTGCGCGCTGCTTTTGCCGTATTTTTCAGCAAGACGCTTGAAAAGAGGCTCTTCGATGAGCGATCTGTCGCCGTGTCCGAGCGGATACCAGCTCATCAGCTTGATGCCGTACTTGTCGAGAGTTTTTCTAAGTTCTCCCTGCGGGAAGTAAGGATGCGCCTCAGCCTGAATGAACTGCGGGACGATCTCCCACTCTTTCTGAAGCTCATCGAGGTATTTTCCCTCGAAATTGCTAATACCGATCGACTTCGCCTTGCCTTCTTTGTATGCCTTTTCAAGAAGTCTGTAGCCGGAAAGCCAGTTTCCAGCCGGCTGATGGATGAAAAGAAGATCGACATAGTCAAGGCCGAGACGTTCAAGCGTTTCATCGACCGCATTTTCGTTTTCGTATTCGCTTGGCCAGAGTTTTGTGGAGACGAATACTTTTTCCCTAGGAATACCGCTTGTTTTGATACCGCGCCCGCAGGCTCTTTCGTTCTGATACGCCGCAGCTGTATCAACCAGTTCATAACCCATTTTGAGTGCTTCGCGAACGCTCACTTCCGCATCAGCAGGCGAGATCATGAAAGTTCCAATGCCGATAACAGGGCACTCGATACCGTTGTTGAGTTTTACTTTCTGCATGATTTTCTCCTTTTAAACCAAATATTTTTCAAGAATAGCTTTCAGCTGGACATCGCAGAACTTTTTTGTCCATTCCTTCGGTTCAAACTCGCAGTCGGACATGCACCACACCGTCATCATGCCGTAGAGCTGTGAAATAATGATGTGTGTCAGCAGTTCCACCGGAGTATTCTTCTTCAATTCCTTGTCTTTGACAGCGTTTTTCAAAATGTTTTCAAGCATTTCGACATCGTACTGCCATTTTTTGCTGTCAAAGTTTTCCGGAGCATTTTTCGGATCGATAACACCCCTGATCCATGCTCTTGTAATGTTGACACCGTATCTTTCGACCTCCTTCATGAACTCGTCGAAGTAATAGGAAAGTTTTTCAACGATGTTTTTACCGGTCATCTGCTGCATACGCTCTTCTATCTGCGCAAACAGATCACGGCAGATCTCAAAAACGATGTCTTCCTTATGTTTGAAATAAGTGTAGAAAGTCCCCTTTGCGACCTCACAGCGTTCCGTCAGAGCATCGACATTAAGATTGTCCACGCCGTTCTCCGCCACCATTTTCGCCGCTTCCTTCAAAATTTTTTCCTTTGTTTTCAAAGCCTGTTCCTGTCTTTTAGTCATATCAGCCACCTCCGCCGAAGACAATAACAAATTCATACTCAAAGTCAATGACTTTCAGTCAATATTTTAAAAAAGTTGATAACATACTGATTTTACATAAATTTTAAAGCTGATACTTTGACACCGTGTCAATTTTTTATTTTGACATCGTGTCAGTTATCATGTTGGATTTTCTTACATGCTGCCTTTTTACCAGTCAAAGGTCATCTGCTGCGGAAAACCTGGATCTTCAGTTTGAACAGGATTGGTGACAGATAGCCCCAGAAGTCTCACCGGATGCCGCACGTCGACTTCATCAAGCAGCTCACGAGTAATGGAAAAGATCTCCTCAAAAGTCTCGATCGGCTTATTACAGCTGCGGCAGTGTGTCGTCTGCCTGAAATCACTGTATTTGATCTTCAAAACCAGGGAGCGCCGAATGGATCCCGAATTTGCGAGCCGTATAGTTTGCAGTTGCGACCACTCCGCGCGGGCCGTCATGCCCGACTACCACAGGATGCCCTTTCAGATCGGGATTATCGTGCTCCTCCACTGAAACGAAAAAGGCGTCCATATCGACATGAATGATCTTGCGCTGCTGCACGGGAACCTCTATTCCGACATCGTGTCAGTTATTCGCAATTTTTTCAAGCCAGGAGATGACTTTAGGCAGTGCTCCCGTAACTTCGTCGTCATAGACTGCTAGTGCATCGGGACTGACCTTCGCCGCAGTAAATTTTGCAGTATCCTGAATGGCTGAGCCGAAGCCGCTGCCGCCGTGAGTGACCAAAGAATAAAGTGTTTTGCCCTCAAGTTTGTTTTCAGTCAGAAATTTCTGCACAGGCATCGGAAGCGTCCACCACCAGAGCGGATAGACCAGAATAACGGTGTCATATTCCAAAAGTTCGGGCACATCGTTCTCCAGTTCGACACTTCTTTCCCCTCTGAACTCCTGCCCTGCTTCGCTGACTGTGCCGGAATAGCTTGATGAGTATTTGTCTTTCGTTTTTATTGCGTATACAGGATAACCTGTTGCATTTGCTAACATTTCAGAGAGAAGTTCGCTGTTTCCGACGAGATTTGCACCGTCGGTCATAAGAGATGCGCTTGAAACGGCATCGACATCGTCCGCAAAGGCTGTGTTCCCTACTCTTGTGAAGTAAACGATGATCCCTTTCTTTCCTTTCATGTCTATCCTTTCAGTACGAGTCGCCTCGGCGCGGTCTACATTCACCGGCTGGAAATGCCTTCTGATATAAGAAACTCCAAAAATCGCAAAAAGCACTGCAACAAGCACCAGAATTCCAGAAATAACTGAATAGCGCATTTTGTGTTCCGTGATGTTCCGGACCGCGTTTCCTGCTATTGTTTTCAATCCGATCGCAAACAGTTTCTGCAATAAAAACGCAGACATAACAAAAAGAAACATGATCGCTGCATAATCGAGGAAAAACCAGAGCGGCAGCTCCTCATAATCAAAAAAAGCGAACATCGAGCTGCCTGAAATATATCCCCAGAAATTTCTCTCCTTCAGAGCATATACCCCGTAGAAACACGCCGCAGCAACCGACAAAACGAACAAAACCCGGATAAAGCCGAGTCCCTTTTGTTTTTCAGAAAACAGCTTGATTTTATTACATATTTTCCCAAACACACCACGTATATGCAGGCCGATGTGGAAACTTATCAGAAGAAATCCTGCATAAGATGCGATCAAATGGATGCTTCTCGCCGAAGGGATCGAAACGGAATCGGGAAGAAATTTGAAAACATAGAAAGACATGCTTATTCCCGAAAGCATGAGCAGCAGGATATCGGCAATAAGCAGACAGTTAGTGACCAGCATGAAGACCCGCGCCGCATTGTACCGGCCTTTTGCAAGCGACTTGTACCACCTGTAATTCAGTGCATTGTGGACGATAAAAAGGACGAACATAGCCGTTCCCGTTATTTCATGCCACATCGGACCGGTATAGTGATAAGCCATCACGACCATCAGAAGCAGTGTCATCAGAATATTTACAACTGTTTTTATTCTTTTCATCGTTAACACCATACCTTAAATTAAACGAACTTATTTTGACACCGAGTCAATTATTTTTCTGCCACAGCAACCGCAAATACTGCCGTCACGTCACCTTCGCCCAAAATCGTTTTAAGTTCCTGCTGCGTTTTGCCTTCGATTCTGCCGAGAAGAGTAAAATTCCAGCTGTTTGTATCGTAGTAAATCGTAATCTGATTACCTTGATAAAGAATTATATCGCCCGGTTTAGTCGTAATCTGTGTATCATTGCGCGGCAGAGACTGCGGTAAGTCACCGACCTTCTCGAAGTTGCCGTAATCATGCATTTTAACAGTGACTTCGCCCTTTTTCAGCAATTCATAAAAAGCTTTGGAGGATGAGTTGTCCGAAAGTGTCGCGGATAGTTTGTCCTTTCCGTTTATTGTGATTGAAATTTTCATAGCAGCCTCCGTTTCAGATTGGGAATTCTGACCATTCTGGTATTCAGACGATTTCTCGGAATCAGCGGCTTCAACTCCGCACGATGTCACGAAAAGCATGAACAACACCAAAACAAAAGTTACAATCTTTTTCATAAACCTCCGAAAAAACGAACCTCATTTCGACACCGTGTCAGAATAAATAAAAATGACACCGTGTCAATTTTTATTTGGTCGGATTGACAGTTATTTTTCCACAATTTCCCAGTGACCTGATTTATCACTGCCGATACGGACAATGCAACCGTTTTGCTTTAAAATTGCTATATGATTTTTTATAGTACGTAAAGATAAATCCAACGTTTTAGCTAAATCTTTCGCTGTTGCGTGTGGATTCTCTTTTAGCGCCATAAATGTTTTGAGTGCAATTTCCGGAACATTTACAGTGCAATTACAGTGCAAATTTTCAGTTTTGGGTGCAGTTACAGTGCAATTCTGGTGCAATTTCTGGTCACTTTTTTCATTTCCCTCTACATTCCCTTCTTCTCCGGCATTCAATTCAAAAGGTGCAGCATCTATCTTGTTAAACGGAATTGTAACTACGATAAAATTCTTTTTGATAGTGATTGAATCGCGACCGTATGCCTTGACAATTGTCGGAACACCGCGCCCTGAACGCTCGCTAAGCCTGAGCTGAAGAAAAATCGAGGCAAGTGCTTCATTAACTGGAATGCTGACTCCATTATAAAAACCTTCAAGATCCTGTTCAATTCCAAGCCCGCCGTGGGAAACGATTTCTATTCTGTCGGTGAACACGCTTATCATCGGCGCATTCATTGCAAGCCATTTGTTGTGGATGAAAGCATTCAAAAGTGCTTCGTGAAAAGCCTCGTAATCAAAAAGAGGAACATCTTTGCGTTCCGAGATCCGCCCGCGTTCGTCAGCCTGAATGATGTTTATCGCGTCGCCGTATTCCAGTATTTTATCCATGGAATACAAAATGCAGGAATTTCCGTATTCTTTCACGGAAAAAAGAGTATCTGCCTTGGTTTTTCCGCTGAAAACAGAAACGCGGATCGGAATATCATTTGAATCGGCAAGCAGGAGTGCCATTATGTTGTAGCGGCCGTCCGCTGTCAGCAGTTTGAGCGTTTTTTTAAAGGTGTCCCGTCTGAGTCTGATCCCTTTTGCACCGTAATACAAAAAGAGTTTCTCGAAAGTCAGATCCTGCGCATAATCGGGTGCGGCAGTGTTCACGATAGTAGGAATTCCGTTTGAAAGCACATTCAGCAGACGTATTTCCCATTCCGGAAATTTTGAAAGTTTCTCTTTGCTTGAACCAATCCGGATAAATGTCTGATTCATGAACTTAGTCGGAACGGATTTCGCGGCAGGAACAGTCAGCAAAACAACTCTTTTGCCGGAAATTTCGGTTTCATCGACTTCAAACGCAAGACTCGGCTTTAAGTTGCGTGCAAGGTAATGTTTGTAAGGTTCGTGCTCGATATCCTTGTCGAAATTAACCGTTGTTCCGGTTATTTCATGCGTTTTGTCGTTCACTCCCCAGACAATATAGCCGTATTCCCGCCCGCTCAAAGCCGCGCCGTTGGAAATCGCGGAAATATATTCGCCGATTTCATCCTTTGAAAACCAGTTTTCCTTAAAATCGAGCCATTCGTATTCGTGCGGAAGCGAAATCAGGTTCGTGACAGTGTCAATTATGTTGGTCATTGGGTCGGCTCCTTAGTTATCATTTCTTCTTCCTCGACTTCAATTAAATATTGCAGTAAAACATACGGCTTAATTATTATTTTTATCTGTTTGTTTGGTGTCATCAAAAGTGTTCTCATTACATTTAACGATTTTATATCGTAAATCACTTCATTACGTTCATCAAACAATGCAGGGATTACTGTTCTCAATTCATTTTCAGAAAAAACATATTTTCCTACAATGTTGGACAAACAAAAATAATAAAGATCTACCCACACCGATGTAACAGCCTCATGATTACAAGAGTTCTGTTCAGACAGTATTTTTTCTGAATACTCCGCTAAAGTTTTTAAATAAGCATTTCTATCTGGATTTTTTATGCGGAAATAATAAAAAAACAAATCTAAAAAACCGGTGCCAGAATTTATGTTGGAATATGAATGTATTTCGTGTGACAAAAACTTGGATTTTATTTGTTCTATAGTTTTAGCTACAGCATTATCCGTTGAGCAGTCTGTTTTTTCTAAAAAACCTAAAGAAAATGCTTGAGTTTCATCTTTTCCAAAAGAAATGTGATTCAAGTAAATGTGTAAAAAATTCTCGTGCAAGGCAATCAGTCTTCCCAATAGATAATTATAGCTTTTCAGATGCGATATTCGTAAAATTTCGATGTAATTTTCAAGATGTAAATTTGAGTTTAAAAACATGTTTGTTAAGTAATCTGTATAATCAGGAATTTCTTCTAACTTATTAAATTTCACATATTTATCCTCAAGGGAAAGCAACCAGTATTTAAAAACCCGCAAGAGAAGATAATTATTCTTCAACTCGGAAGCAAAAGACATATCACAAAAAAATTCTTTATCTAAAGATGATAAAAACAATTCTATTTTCTCACATCCATTCGTACTGCTTAGAACATCTAACATAATTTTCTTATCAAGGTAAAAGGCAAAATTTATCAAAAATCTCCATGTGCTTTTTTCATAATAAAAAGCATCCGAACAACAAATTTGTATGTCAAAGATATTAATTATTTGTGAATAGTCGGCATCCATTTTTGCATTATGAAGAATTTCAACCATTCTCTTTTCGTGATATTGGGCATTTTTTAGAATGTTTATTTCAAAATCTGTTGTTTTTAAAATGCCAACAATTTTATTTTTTAAATCTTCAGAAATTTTTGATATTTCAATCAGCCCATAATCCTGGTCAAAAAAATCAAAAATACGCAGTGATATCAGAAGTTTTCCCCAATTATTTTCTTCACAAGCTTCATCAAACAATCTTACAGCAATCACGAGACATTCTTTTGTTTTTGTAAGTTGCTCATTATTTAAATTTGTATTTTGTCTGCAGGATACTAATGAATAATTAAATATAATATTGGAAATTTCTTTAAAAAAATCATGTGATGATAGTTCGTCGTATTTCTTATTTATATTTATAGAGACAAATGCATCATACAAACTCGAAATAAAATCAACATTCTTCAAGTCTTCAGCCAAGAATTTATTCATAAAACACTCCTAAAACTCGGTTACAATACAATTCTCATTGTCCAGCGATTTCCACAATTCTTCGAAATTTTCCAATATTTTTTTAGGATTTGTTACTTTTTGAATAATGTGGTGATTTTTACCAATGATATTAACTGATGTTCCCAATGAATAAACTATAGGTAAATCAGTAGGGGCTTGAGGAACAAAAATTAAGAACCTGTCATGAAATTTCCAACCATAATTGTTATGTTGAGCTAAAAATTTCATTTTTATATAAAGATTATTTGAATGATTCTCGAAATATTTTTTTTGTTCCACACAAAACTGCTCAAAAGATTGGATATGAGATCCTAAAGTTTTTGACTTCTGATAACTGGTTATACATCGGAATGGTATACCCGTGTCTTCGAAATACAATGTCTCAATGATATCTTTGGCTGTTAGATAGGGATCCCATAAACAGATTTCTGCCGCATTGCTATGACTTCGAATTTTTTTTCTAATATATTCTAAAGCATCATCTCTCTGGTTGGATTTCAGAAGTTTATAATCTCCACTTTTTAAAAGAATTTCATTATTTTGATTGCGCCTTGATATAATATTGTAGTAATTATTTTCACGAGTATCGGGAACAATAAACCTATGTGAATATGATAACTCTATTTTTTTCTCTTTACCATCTTTAAAGCGGATAGTTCTAGGCTCCATTCCGGTTCCAATATGACCGCAAAAACTTGCACTTTTACAAAAAATGATTTTTGAATTGCGAAGTATTAACCCTGTTTCTTTTTCTGATAATATAATGTTCAGATTATTATCGTCGCCTACTTCCAAAACATTATTGATTTCTTTAGAGTCTGTATCTATTGCATTGAAACCTGAAATAATATTGTCATAGGTCGTAAACATTTCGATATGTAAATTTTTGGCCTTCGAAACTTTAGGATGGTATCGCGCTTGGATTCTCAAATTTACTGAATCCTTTTCTGAAGATATTTTCGTTTTTAAAATTGTAATCGGAAATTGAAAAATAATATTACCGATCCTGTCGTGTGCCGTTGACAAATCCATTTTTATTGCTGAAATTGATTTCACTATTTTATTTATGTGATCAAATTTACTTCGTGCATTTTTGTCTGAAACAAAAAGTTCTTTTGATTCATCAAAAAATTCTATTATGTAATTATCTCCCCAATAATTTGGTTTTAAAAGCAAGTTGAGCAATACTGGAAAAACTTCAGAAGAAGCAGGAACATAGGTCTTGGGTAACAGAACCAAACGCTTTGAAATTTCACAAGATTCATCGTAGTTTAATATTCCATTTTGAATATCTTCAAAAACCCGTTTAGCAGTATCAATGGGAATTCTTTTCTGTTGAACTCCTAACGAATAACGAGAATCTATTTTCTTTAATTTAGGCAATAAAAAACGAGGTTTATCATCAATCTTGTCAATTTCATCAAATGCAAACAATGTAAAATAGTTAATAGCTTTTTTATTTAACTGATCAAACAAAAAAATCTGAGTAACTTCACAACCTGAGTAGAAAGCAATATTTCCCTGGGTTAAAAGCTGTTGGAAATCTTTGTTAGCGCGGAGCTTCTTTGCATTACGATATATGTTTTCATGTTCAATCATTCTTGTATTCTAACGTGTCCTCAATATTCCGCATTGGTTTGTCATAATTATAGTTTTAATTCGCATTTCTTACACAGCGGAAATATTTATTGCCATAAATGGAATCTTTAAGATCATGCCCGATTCGACCTTCATCAACGTACCAAGCATAATTTGAGTCTTCCAACAAAGTTGAAGAAGACCAAAAAGGAGTTACTTCTCCCAACTTGTTACAATCACTGGAATAACAGGAATGGCAATTTGCTGCATAACAATCAGATAAAGACAAACAAGCATCTGTAACAGCACATTCACCTTCAGGCTCTGTGGCAGTACAGCCTTGAATCAAAGTTCTAAGTTCGCTGATTGTCGGCAGATGCCAATTGCTTGAACCTCCTCCTGAAAGCTTGTTGCAATAATCTATAGCATCTTGCCAATTCATGCTTCTATAAGCTTTTGTTGACCATATTAAATTGCTTGATGAGTCTTTACACGGTGCTCCGAGTATAGTTTGTGTTCGACTACATTCAGAAATTTCATTGTCATTTGTATAAGATGGCATTCCACCATCTTCTGGAACAATCTCTCCTCTAATGCAACGGATATAATTCTCGCTAACATGATCATCATAATATATAGTGCCATGATTAACATCAATAACCCATACAAAATCTGAATTATTTGACAACTTAGAAGATGAATAACAATAAGATAAATCGTCGGTTGAGTCACAAAGTTTGCTGTGACCGATAGTTAAATTATAATCATTAATTTCACACACACAATTGCCAATTTGATAATCACTTTGAGCAAGTTTATCGGCTTTTTCAGAAATCGGACAAGCACCACCTGTAATAGAACCCGAACAACCTTGTATAAGAGTTCTTAATTCATCTATGTTCGGCATTTTCCAATCCTTAAAACCACATTCCGAAAGGTTATAACAATAAGTTATACCTTCAGACCATTTCATTTTTTCAGGTGCAAGAGAAGACCAAGTATTGCCATCAATAGTAGCGCAAGTCCCAGAGGGAGTGCAATTATTACTGCTATCTCCAGTGTCAGATGTATCTGCATCCGGTGTTGAATCGCTTGAGTCAGAAGTTCCTGTGTCTTTATCGTTTGTTGAATCTCCAGAATCATTCATTGAATCTGTTGTCGAATCACTTTCATTGTCTGAAATTTCCGAATCTGTATCGGTTTTGTCTTCCGTGTTTTCCGATATAGTTTCTGTGTCGTCAGGATTTTCCGAGTTTTCAGACTCTTTAATGCAGATATTGTTCTCAACATCACATTCAAGTCCTTTGTCGCAGGTTTCGTTTGGATAGCATTCACCGTAAAGCGAGCCCATTTCACGACCTGAATCGTTGCCGTTATCGGTAGTTTTTCCAGAATTGCCGCTGTCTCCGCAGCCAAGAATCATAAGTGACAAACAAAAAAGTCCGAAAATAATGATTTTTTTCATGGAATCCTCGAAATGAAAGGTGCATAAAATCAACGCAAAGTATAATAAAGAAAGGGCAAAAAATGGCAAGGTTTTTGGAGAAAAATTACAAAGACTTTGTTGGTTTAATGGGAAAATCAGTTGCGAACATTATTCTGACTTTGTGTCACTTATCATTCCGATTTATTACATACTCTCTTTCAAAATCTGAACGATTTCATCTTTCGTGAACTTGTGATAGCCTGAATTGATGAGGAAAGTCCCTTTCGCGATCCCTTCAAACATCTCTTCCGTAACGCCGAGTTCCGCAATATGAAGGCAGAGACCGAGTTCCTTCATCCAGTTTTCCATCGCCTGAAGTCCTTCTTCCGCGATTTTCTCCTCGCTTTTGCCTGTGCAGTCAACGTCCCAGACATTTTTTGCGAAACGGGCGAATTTCCACGGCGCATCTTTCATGGAAACGCGGTAGTAAGGAAGCGATACGCCCGAAAGAGTCATTCCGTGGGTCGCATCGGTGAACGCTCCGATCGACTGACCGATCATATGGACCATCCAGTCCTGCGGTTTTCCTTTTCCGATGAGGGTGTTGAGTGCCCATGTCGCGATCCACATGATGTTGCTTCTCGCCTCGTAATCCTCAGGATTTTTGACAGCGATGCGCGAGGAGTGGATGAGCGAGCGCATGAGACCTTCGGCGATATAGTCGGAAGTGTTGTCGTCGTCGCCAGAGAAATACTGCTCCATTATGTGCGACATGATGTCGAAAAATCCAGCGATCATCTGCCTTTTCGGGATCGAAAAAGTGTATTTCGGATTTAAAATCGCGAATTTCGGGTAGAGTTCCTCGCCGAAAACATGGCCGATTTTGAGTTTCTGCTCATGGTTCGTGATAACCGATCCACCGTTCATTTCGCTTCCTGTTCCGACCATCGTAAGAACGCATCCCAGAGGAAGGATCCTGTTTGCCGGATCTTCCATTTTGAGATAGTATTTTTCCCACGGATCGCCGTCATACCAGGCCGATACAGCAACGCCTTTCGCATAGTCAACAACAGAGCCGCCGCCTACCGCAAGAATGAAATCGACATCGTTTTCACGGGCGATCCTGCACCCTTCGAGCAGTTTTTCAACAGTCGGATTCGGCATAACGCCGGGATCCTCGAAAACCTCCTTGCCTGAACTTTTGAGAATTTCCATGACAGCGTCGTAGATCCCGTTCTTTTTGATAGAACCGCCGCCGTAGCTCAGCATGATTTTTCTGCCGTATTTGGCAAGCTCGTCTTTCAGGAAATTAAGGGATTTGTCACCGAAATAAAGCCTTGTAGGGTTTGAATAAACAAAGTTTCCGTTCATAAAAGCCTCCTTTTAGTTAAAACGAACATTATCACGTCACAGCGTCAGAATAAATAAAAATGACACTGTGTCAATTTTGTATTTTGACACCGTGTCAGTTTTTTTACAGGAAGACGGACAGCACGCCAGCAAATCGTCATCTTGAACAAATGTGAAAGATCTTCCGGATAGTTTTTCTTTAACAATTTCAGCAATATTTGAAAAAACATCAAAGAAAACAACGATGTTCTATTGACATTACATCAAAAGCGTTTATATTTGCACAGTTGTAATTGACAAAGAACAACGATTCTTTGCCGAAGTTTTTTTTAATTTTTGAATGGAGGAAATTATGAAAGTTGCAGTTATTTGCTCGAACGGAAAAGTCGGAAAACTTGTTGTCGCGGAAGCACTTGCGGCAGGTATGGATGTTACGGGATTCGCCCGCGAGGAGAACAAAAGCGCGGCAAAAAATTTTGTTCAGAAGGACATTTTCGCGCTCACAAAAAATGATCTCGCCGGTTTCGATGCTGTCGTTGACGCTTTCGGCGCATGGGTAGAAGCCGAGCTTCCGAACCACGGAAAATCGCTTTCTCACCTTTGCGATCTGCTTTCCGGAACCGAAACACGCCTTGTCGTTGTAGGCGGCGCAGGAAGCCTTTATGTAAACAAGGAACACACCATGACCGTTTCCGAAACTCCGGATTTTCCAGACATCTTCAAACCGCTTGCATGTGCAATGGCGGCTGCTCTGGCAGATTTGAGAAAGAGAAACGATGTCAAATGGACATACATCAGCCCTGCCGGAGACTTTCAGGCTGAAGCACCTAAAACAGGAAAATGGATCTGGGGCGGAGAGGAACTCACTCTCAACTCGAAAGGCGAAAGCATCATCAGCTATGCCGACTACGCTGCTGCACTTATTGAAGAAATCACAAAAGGAAATAATATACAGAAGAGAATTTCTCTTGTAAGGGAATAGTTTTTTGGAGGGCGGCATGACACAAAGAGAACGAAGAGAATTTCTGATAAAATATCTTCTTAAAGAAAATCCGCAGTATGAAGAGATTGAAATTCCGCAGACTGATGATGAGCAGAAAGATCTTTTACGCTCTTTAGTGAATGTCAGGCCGCCGCTTCCCGCAAGCGATGAATTTTTGAAAATACAAGATGAATATCTTCAGGAAGAAAACCGCTCGCACGTAATCACGGATATTGCGGATCTGCACTCTGCCGACAACGAACTTTATTTGTGGCGCGGCGATATAACGACTCTCAAAGTGGACGCCATCGTGAATGCGGCTAACAGCGGAATGACCGGTTGCTGGCAGCCGTGCCATTTGTGCATCGATAACTGCATACATACATTTGCAGGGATCCAGCTTCGTGCTGTGTGTGCGGATATCATGCAAAAACAGGGACACGAAGAGCCTGCAGGTCAGGCAAAAATCACGCCTGCATTCAATCTCCCGAGCAAATACGTGATCCATACCGTGGGCCCTATCGTCAGAGGAGAACTTACCGCAACTGACCGCGATCTGCTCGCTTCCTGCTACAAAAGCTGCCTTGATATTGCGAAAGCAAACGGCTGTGTTTCTATCGCATTCTGCTGTATCTCAACCGGCGTATTCCGCTTTCCTGCCGACAGGGCGGCGGAAATTGCCGTTGACACCGTGCGCAAATGGAAAGAACAGAGCGGAGACGGAATGAAAATCGTATTCAACGTCTTTTCTGAAAAAGATGAGGTAATTTACAGGAGAATTCTCTATGGAAGAGATTGAAAAACTGAAATCGGTACTTGCAGAAAACGACACTATCATCATCGGAGCAGGTGCCGGACTTTCGACTTCGGCAGGATTGACCTATTCAGGGGAAAGGCTTGAAAAATACTTCCCCGATTTTGTTAAGAAATACGGCTTTACCGATATGTATTCAGGCGGTTTTTACCCGTTTCCGAGTTATGAGGAGTTCTGGGCATACTGGAGCCGCTACATTATGATAAACCGCTACATGGATGCCCCGAAACCTGTGTACAAAAATCTGCTTTCTCTTGTGAAAGATAAGGATTATTTTGTCATAACTACGAATGTCGACCATTGTTTTCAGAAAGCTGGATTCGACAAATCGCGCCTTTATTACATGCAGGGAGATTATGGTTTGTTCCAGTGCAGCGAGCCGTGTCATCAGGAGACTTACGACAACGAAGCGGAAATCAGGCTTATGTTTGAAGAGCAGCGCGATATGAAAATCCCGTCCAAACTTGTTCCTCACTGCCCTAAATGCGGAAAGCCGATGAGCATGAATCTTCGTTCCGACAACACTTTCGTGCAGGATGAAGGCTGGTACGCGGCGTCAGAAAGATACAAAAATTTTCTTGTTTCAAGAAATGCCACGAAAGACGGGAAAGTCCTCTTCCTCGAACTCGGAGTCGGCGGAAACACTCCTATGATCATCAAATATCCGTTCTGGCGCATGACCACGCTCAACAAAAACGCTTTCTATGTCTGCGTAAACTTCGGGGAAGCGGTCGTTCCGTCGGAAATTTCAAACAGATCACTATGTATCAACGGCGATATCGGCGATGTTTTTTTATATACAAAAACGAATTTCTCTGGTAAAAACATAGGGTTCGGCAGAATACTTTAATGTTCTGCCTTTTACTGATTTGCTTAAGAAGGGGATCAATGAAAATCACAGTCCGTTTCACTGCGGCGGTGCACACACTTCTGTGCATCATGTATTTTGAAAACGATTACCGCGTAACATCCGATTTCATTGCCGGAAGCACCGGAGTCAATGCGGTCATAATCAGAAAAATCCTGCTTCAGCTCCAACACGCAGGGCTGATCGAGACAACAGCCGGTGTCGGCGGATCACATCTGGCGAAAAACCCCGACAAAATCAGTCTGCTTGACGTTTATCATGCAATAAATGATACCGAGTGCGGACAGGAAGTTTTTAACTTTCATCCCTCCCCCAATCCAGAATGCCCGATAGGAAAAAACATCCACACAGTCCTTGACCCCGTTCTGCACAATGCCCAGAATGCGCTTGAAACAGAACTTTCCAAAACAACCATTGCAGATCTGGTTGAACAGGTTAAGTGATTTATACTGACACCGTATCAATTTTTTATTTTGACATCGTGTCAGTTATTTTCTTTCCTTAGAGAAATATAAAAATCGAGCCGCTCGTTCAGCGCCCTCGCAAAAAGCTGTTCCATAGCACCGAGATCGTGCCTGACATGGTATTCATCGAACGCATTGTAGTAAGAAACCCTGTCGGCAAATTTTATGTCGATTGGCGGAAATCCGGCCTTCATCAGTTCCAAATTTACAAGAAGTCTGCCTGTCCTGCCGTTTCCGTCTATGAACGGATGAATCGCCTCGAATTCAATGTGAAAGCGTGCAAGGCGGGAAACGATATGAGTTTTGTCTTCAGCATAATCAGAAAGCAGTTTTTCCATCTCAGGCTGGATAAGATAAGGCTGAACAGGCTCGTGCGCCGCCCCCATTATGCTTACGGGAATACGGCGGTAAACACCCCTGTCCTCTTTTTTATCTGCCAGCACTAAGTAATGGATCTCCTTGATGATTCTTTCCGTAAGCGGCTCATTCTGCTGCACAAGCGAAACGACATAATCAAACGCTTCCTTATGACCGATCGCTTCAAGATGGTGGGCAAGCGGCTTTTTGTCGATTGTGAGACCGCGCAAAACCATATCCGTTTCTCGCAGAGTAAGAGTGTTTCCCTCTATCGCATTGGAATTGTAGGTGTATTCCGTGACGAATTCTTCATTCAGGCGTTCAAGTTCTCCCTGCGTAAACGGGCGCAGCGTGTCCAAAAGCCGCTTTTTTTCGTCAATCACGGAGATCAGGTTTTCAGTCCGTTTTATCCTGCCGTCTGAAGGCTTCATCGCATCAAGCGGTATCTTCCAGCCGCGACCCTGCTGCACAGCACCCGGGATCTTCCCTTCGGAACACAAGACCCTGATGCGTCTTTCAGATATATTCCATTTCCCTGCAGCCTGAGCAACAGTTAAAAAAGTTCCGTCAGTTTTCATCTTTCGACCTCGATTATCGGAATAATAAACAATTATCGGAACGATACTAACGTAATTATCGGAATATTGCAAGAGTTTGCCGGCATCGTGTCAGGATCGTAATTACAAGAAAACTGACACCGTGTCAATTTAATGCAGGAAACCGCAAAATCCTTCAAGCTTGAGAAGTGCGATCTTGTTTTTGATGCCGCGCTTCTGTGCGACAAGCACCGCGATTTCGCCGTAAAAGCGCAAGGATTCCTGCGAATCTCTCCTTCTGCCGGCTCTCTTGGTTCAATTGTCAGCGATTTTTTTCACCCATTCAAGAACTTTAGGAAGTGAGACCGTGACCTCATCGTCATATACCGAAAGCGTCAGAGGACTTACCTTTGCCGAGGTCCATTTCGGGGTATCCTTGATCGCGTTTCCGAAACCGCTGCCGCCGTGCGTTACCAGAGAATAAAGGGTCTTGCCTTCAAGTTTATTTTCAGTCAGGAATTTCTGCACAGGAACGGGAAGCGTCCAGTGCCAGAGCGGATAGACCAGAATGACCGTGTCATAACCGGAAAGATCCGGTGCGGCGCCTTCAAGTTCAACAGGCTTTTCTCCCTGGAACTCTTTGGTGGCTTCGATGACGGTGTCGACGTAGCTTGAAGGGTATTTGTTTTTTGTCTTTATCGCGTAGAGCGGATAACCCGTGGCATTTGCGATCATTTTAGACAAAAGTTCACTGTTTCCCACAAGTTTTCCGCCGTCATTCATTAAAGAGGCGCTGGATACCGCATCGACATCCTTTGCAAAATCGGTGTTTCCGACTCTGGTGAAGTAAACGATGATCCCCTTTTTCCCTTTCATGTCGATCTGTTCGGTACGAGCCGCCTGTTCACGGTCGATATTCACAGTCTGGAAGTGCCTTCTGATGTAGGAAACTCCGAAAAGCGCAAAGAGCACGACTGCAAGCACCAGAACCGCTGAAATCACTGAATAACGCACTTTGTGCGCAGAAATTTCATTCCACATTTTTGAGAACATAAGTTTTCTCCTTTTTATCTGTTTCTCCTAAAATTTCTAAAATGAAGATCATACCGTCACCGCGTCAGAATAAACAAAATTGACACCGTGTCAGTTTTTTTGTTTTCAACTTGTTCTTCGCTTTGGATCAGTGTTCTTTGCTGTCTGATACCAGTTCTATCTCCTCACCTTCATTGATTATCAGGCGGTTCGGCGAATCAAACTGCTCAGCTCTGGATCTGTCGAAATATTTTCCGTCCTTCGGCGGTACGACATGATAGGGGACATCGTGCTTCGCTCCGACAAGTTTCGCGCACTCGGCCGCTTCCGGCAGATCCATGTTGTATACGCCGTCGCAGCAGTAGAAAGCGTAGTCGAGCTTCTGTTCCGCCAGTGCCGGCATCTGCTCGGTCTTGCTCGTGTCACCCGAAACATAGACCGATACGCCGTCGGAGAATGTAAGGATATAGCCGACGCACTCTTTCACGTCGTGATTTTTGTTGTAACCCGCTTCCACCGCTTCGATCTTCACATATCCGAGATCGAAAGTCTGGTGTTTTCCGCCGTCGAGAGCCTCTTTCCAAGTGATGGTCCGGCAGTCGCTCCTGCGGTTTTTCACTTTGTCGAGAGCATTGTGGTCGAAGTGGGCGTGGGTAACAAGGATAAGATCGGCCTCAGGCCCGTATCCGTCGCCGGCGAAAGGATCTATGTAGATCACCTTCCCTTCAGCTGTAGTGATGCGGAGGCTCGCATGTCCCATGTAAAGAAGTTTAGCTTTTGTGCTTTTCACCGTTTCCTCCTTTTCTGTTTCGTTTTCCTGCTCCACTGATCCAGATGCAGACACCTGATCCTGTTCCGTTTTCTTGTCGTTCTTTTCGGCCTGATTCGACACCGTTCCGGTGCAGGCCGCAAAAATAAAGGCCGTCAAAAGAGCAAAAAGAACAAAAAACTTTTTCATTTCCATCTCCTTAATAAACAAAAAAACTGCATAATTTTAGGCAGTTTGAACAAATTGGCAAGGATTATCCGCACCGTTTACGCTTTTATGTTCCTGAACTCTGTTCCTTTTTGGCAAACCGGCGGATCTCAGAGCCGGGATTTTTCGAAATAAGGGCTAAAATCCTCCCATCCCTATCGTTGCGGAGAACTTGATCTCGTTCTGCATCAGATTGTGCGAAACGCCGACCGAGATCGCAGGGACTGCCAGTTTTTTCAGATACATTTTCAATCCGGCCGAATAGCCGAAATTCATTACGAAACTTCCGTCGGAATCCTCTCCGGCGAACTGTTCCAGAAGCCCGTAAGCCGAAAACATCACGAATTTTGTGTTCAGAATGCCGGCTTCAAGGCCGAAATTCGCGCCTCCCATCTTGGTACCGTGGAATTTGTCGGGCATTATCGTCGTTCCTACGACCATTTGCGACGGTCTCAGCGGGATCGGAAGATCGTTCGACAAATAAAGCGCGTACTGGGTGAGCACCCTGAGGCGCGTAACCGGCAGAGGATGCTGTATGGAAAGCTTCAGACCGAGAGATTCCGCGCAGCTTCCCGAAGTCAGTAGAGTCACGCCGCCGTCTATGCTGAACGATTTCACAGACATGAACCATTCGTTGAGCGACGGAAAGCTGATGTCCCAGCCGACTCCCGGCGTAATTGCGTGAAAAGACTTGATCTTTTCTTTATATTCCGCGTATTTTTTCTTAACGGCGGCATTGGTATAGTTGTAGCGCAGACCGGCGTTTATCTTTGAATGTGCCGTGATTTTATCGCTCACTGCAGCATAAACCGAACCTCCCATTGCGTTGTATTCGAATATTTTTCTGCCCGAAAGATCCTTCTCCTCGTTGTCACGCCGGGTGAAAGAGGCTCCGACCGTAAAACCGGGGTGTTTTATATCACGCGTAGGTCTGCTGTAGGTCATAAGAGCGAGCTGGATATTTTTGGAAAAGACTCCGCCAACGACATAGTTGTCTCTGATCCCGAACGCGTTCGTATCCATCACGAAAGCCCCGCCCATAAAGCCTGTCGAGCTTGAATACATGAAAAAAGGGACCGGAATAAAAGACCATTTTTCCTTAACTTTTATGAAAAGCACTGTCGCGCCGTTTTCATCTTTCTTAAGCGATACTTCGGTTTCGGAAAAGAGTTCCAGCTCCTCAAGAGTGACCTTGACTTCATGCAGGTCGATGCGGCTTTCGGGGGTCCCGACATACTTTCCGAGTAACGAGAGCATATAGGATTCCTTTGTCCTTCCCAGACCTTCGAACTTTACCGACGACACAAGTTGTTCATTCTTAACATCCTGATTTTCTTCAGCAAAAGCACAGAAGCTCTTAAACAGCGGAATGAGCAGGAAAAACAAAACCAGATAAAATGAAAGATGCGGCTTTGCCACTATTCAACTCCACTCGCCCTTCTCTTCCAAAAGTTTCACAAGCTGCTCGAGTCCCGCTTTGTCGGCTTCGGAAAAACGGCCGAGAAGCGGACTGTCGATATCAAGAACGGCAATAACCCTGCCGTTTGAGTGTATCGGCACGACTATTTCAGAGTTCGACGCGCTGTCGCAGGCGATATGCCCCGGAAATTCGTGGACATCGGGAACAAGAAGAGTCTCGTCTTTAAGAAGTGCCGTCCCGCACACCCCTTTTCCAGGCTGGATATGTATGCACGCGGGCTTTCCCTGAAAAGGTCCGACCGTAAGCACGCCGTTTCTCACGAGGTAGAATCCCGCCCAGTTGAGGTCTTTCAGACTCGCCATGACGAGAGAAGAAATGTTGCTGAGAGCCGCGACGCACCAAGGCTCGCTTTCGATTATTTCGGCCGCTTGTTTCAAAAGGATTCTGTAATCGGTCAAGGGATCCTCCATGATTCAATTTTACCGCATCATATAAGCCGCAGTCTGCTTTCGCTATACGGCTTCCAAATAGCCTGTCACCTTTTCCAGTGATTCTTCAACGGTCTCTTCCGCTGTGTTTATCGTGATTTCCGGATGGAGCGGTGCTTCGTAAGGATCATCGATCCCTGTGAATGAAGTGATCTCCCCGCGTCTCGCCTTTTTGTAAAGCCCTTTGACATCGCGTTTTTCACACACTTCAAGTGAAGTCGAGACATAGACTTCGACAAAATTTCTGCACATCTTCCGGACGAAATCGCGTGATTCGCGGTATGGTGAAATAAAGGATGCGATCACTGTGATGCCGTTCCTCTCAAGCATCGAAGCGAGGAATCCCATCCGTTTGACATGTTCGTCCCGGTCTTTTTTGGTGAATCCTGTCTGCGGAAAGATGTTGCGCACCGTATCACCGTCGAGAAGTTCGCACTTGACTCCTGAATTTTTGAGATACACGGCCAGTTTTTCGGCGAGCGTCGTCTTTCCCGCGCCCGAAAGACCTGTGAACCAGATGACACGCGGTTCTTTATTCATTTTTTTCCTCGTTCCCGCCGTTTTCCTCTTTTGCCGGAGCCGCCGTTTCATTCGCCCCGTGTTCCTGATCCGCGGATTCATTGACGGCCTCTTCACTTGATGCCGCTGCCTCCGGTGCAGTTTCCTCCTTTTTCTCTTCCGTTATGAAGACAAGGGTCTGCGGAGAAACACTTTTCACATCCAGCGGAAGAAAGACCGCCGGGAGCTCCTTTTCTCCGATGTTCAGACTGATCTCTCCAGCCTTTTCGGAAGAAAAATCGAAATTCATCACCAGATCTTCACTTTTTATTTTACGCAATTCAAAAAAATTGCCGCTCACTTTTACTTCGACCAGCCCTGCATTTCCCGAAACAAGTATCTGGTCGGAAGAGATATTCGTGCTGACCTTTACGGAATAGACTCTGTTTACGGGCCTCAGGCAGACAGCGACAAGCATGAGCACGAGCGTGCAGAGCGCTGCGAGAAGTTTTTCGCGGAGATTGTGTTTGAAGATCCTTTTCACAAATTCCTGTTTAGATGAAGTCGTTATCATGCCGTTCTCCTAAATTTTGTTTGCGAGCTGCTGTTTTAGCGCGTCCTTGCTGAGATCGCGGGTTATTCTGCCGCCGTGAAGAAGCGAGATCTCGCCTCTCTCCTCACTGACGACGATAACGAGCGCATCAGGGACTTTTTCGCTGATACCGTAAGCCGCGCGGTGCCTTGTTCCGAAATTCGGGTCGATATCAGGGTTCGTGCTGAGCGAAAAGAATACCGAAGCTCTTGAGATCCTTCTGTTTTTGATGATCACAGCACCGTCGTGAAGGGGCGAATTCTTCTTGAATATCGTAAGAAGAAGCTCTCTCGTGATGAGAGAATCGATCTCCGTTCCCTCGGCTATCGCACCGAGTTTTGCGTCTTCCGAAGGCATGATCACGACAAGAGCGCCTTCACGCACCGAAGCGAGATAGTCCATGGCGTTCGCGATGTGACTGATGATGTCCTCTTCGCCCGCATACTCCTCCTGCTTCATCGTGATGTTGAAAATACTCATCGAAGCGAGCATGTTCTTGATCTCGTTGCGGAACACGACGATTATCAGCACCGGAGCGTAGAAGAAGAAGTTGCCCAGAAACCATGTGATCCCTGTAAGGTCGAAGATCCGAGCAAAAATGTAGAAAAGGGCGAGCAGAGCAAAACCCGCCGTTACCCTGATCGACTTGCTGTCTTTGATCTCGACAAAAAAGAGATAAAAAATGAAGTAGATGCAGCAGAAATCGACTGCCGCCTTGAAAATGAAAAGCGGAACAGAATCGCTTCCCGCTACAGCCAGCAGAAATTCCGAAAAAGTTAACATGACGGCTCCTTTAAAGCGTTGAATATTTCCAAAGTATCTTTTGCTTCCCTGACATCGTGGACTCTGATCACGGCGGCGCCCTTTTCCAAAGCGATGGTGTCGAGCGCGACAGTTCCTGCGAGCCTCTCAAGCGGACTGGTCCTGCCGGTAATTGCTCCGATCATGCTTTTGCGGCTGAAACCGGCCACGACAGGATCAAGGCATGAGAAGAAGACTTCCAGATGTTTCGTTATCGCCAGATTATGCTCAAGAGTTTTTCCGAAACAGATCCCAGGATCGATCATGATCTTGCTTTCAGGAAGACCTTTTGAAAGCAGCGTCTCTTTCGCTCTATTGAAAAAATCCAGCATTTCAGAGAACAGATCTTCATAAACCGGATCTTCCTGCATATTTTTCGGCAGACCTTTGATGTGGCCGACCACTATCGGTTTTTGGGCAGCCGCACAGACTGAAGCCGTTTCGGGATCGAAAGTAAGTCCGCTGATGTCGTTCACGATCTCCGCACCGGCGTTTATTGCAGCTTCCGCGACAGAACTTTTCACAGTGTCGATCGAGATCACAGCCTTGGGAAACTGTCTTTTTATCTCGTGGATCACAGGGAGAACGCGCTTTTTCTCAGTTTCTGCATCAACTGAATCACTTCCCGGACGCGTAGATTCGCCGCCGACATCAATAATATCGGCACCGTCTTCAAGCATTTCGGAAACATGTTTCATGGCTGCATCGATATCCGTCCAGCTTCCGCCGTCCGAAAAAGAATCGGGAGTGACATTGAGTATTCCCATGATATTAGGCCGCGTCGTGTCGATCCCGGGGTGAGAAAAAGAAAACCACGGTTTTTGCGATGCAACGAACTTATCAATAAAATCAGCGACTTGAGGCAGTTTCCAGCACTGAGCTCTCATCCGTGAAACAAAAGCGGGTATCTTATCGCGTCTCAGTGAAAAAATGAATCCGCTTTTCGGTTTCGAGCAGTTTACGGCGTGCGCAGGAACAGCAGCCTCGCCGCCAAGCGAGAGGACTTCCTGCTTCACGACATTCGCTGCCGGAGTCGAAATATCGGAGACAACGAACGTTTCCAGAGCAAAACGGCCGCGCATTATCGATGAGCCGCACTCCGAGACCTCAAGTTTTTTCATCAAAGAGGCGTATTCTTCATCAGTAACATTGAAAGGAAAGACCTGCATTTGAACCTCAAAACAAAAACCGCTGAATTTTACGAGTTATATCCGACAAGTCAAATGAATGAGATTTGCAGAGACGCGGAAACACGTCTCATTATTTATTTCGGAGCGATACCGGGTTTTTGAGCCATTTCATACCAGGTGAAGTTGTCGAGAATGACCATGCTGTCGAGCTGATGGTCGTTCGTGTCCCAGATAGCCATTCTGAGCTTGAAATCTTCTCCTGGATTTATGTTGCCTCTGACTTCGAGCCAGCCCGTTGCGCCGTGGGCTTCCGTCATGGTCATAGCATTGCATCCCGCAGTCGTGAACGGCGTTCCCTTGAGTTCTTCATCACCATGACAGCTCGGATAAGCCGCTCTCGGGCAGCAGACATTGAAAAGCCCCGATTTTGCAAGGTTTATCCCAAGCGGATTCTTCAAGCTGTCCATCGCGATATTTTTATCGGAGGGATTCTGCAGATCCGGGTCTGTCGATGTGAAGGCAGTATCCAGAAGCATGACGAAAAAGTCGTTGAACTGGCAGACATACTGCGGGAATTCGCTGCTGATGTAGTAAACGCCGACACCGAACGCCGCTGCATTTTTCGGAGCACGGATCGTAAGTTCAAGCATAACAGGGTCATTTACAGGCGGCTTACCCGGATCATTGCCGGTATTTATCAGACCGCCGCTGCATGCCGGGGAATTCGGGAAGCTGACTCCTCCGTTCGCCTGGAACCAGTCATCAGGTGCGCCGCTCGAAGTGCTGTTGTCGATACTCAGCTCTTCAGAACTTGCCACATTTACCTTGCCGGTAGAAAAAGCAAGGAACGAATTCCCGGCCTTCGGAACAAGAATATTCCCGAACCGCGTGAGAACACTGTACTGCTGCTTCGGGATCTCGCCTTCCGTCCCGTCGGGGAAAAGGAGTTTCGCGCTGACGACGCCGAATGTATCGGTATCCGCCAACGGACAGAGATCCATTGACTTCGCCATATCCATAGCTTCCGTCGTTTCCTGGTTTATCCCGCTGTCGCACGCTGATACGACCTCGTCGACCTGACCGTTGCAGTTGTCATCCGTAGCGTTGTCCGGAACTTCAAATGAGGAAGGATTGACTCTTTCAGGCTCTACCAGACAGTCCCATGTTGTCTCGCAGCAGTCGCCGCTGCAGTAGGTGTAACCGTCGCCGTCGATATCGACAGCTGTTTCCGGAGTAAGATCACTGCCGTCGCAGTCCTGATCAATCCCGTCGCTGCATATTTCAGCTATCGGAAGGATCTGATCGCGGCATTCGCTCCAGTCAGATCCGTCCTCTACACACTCTTTGTAACCCGCTTTGCAGAGACCGACATTTGCTGTCCCGCTCGGGCCTTCATAGCAGTCCATACGCTCGCCCGGAGTGCATGTGACATAAATTCCGGTCGAAGTTTCCGCATCGCTGTCAGGGATCTCGGTGCCTTCAGCGGCACCTTCCGGGACTTCCCCTTCAGATGTGCCGCCTTCGGTCTCATTGGTTTCGCCGCCGTCTTCACTGACACATTCCTTAATGCTTTGATCACAGACGAAACCGCTTGCGCAGTCTTCGTTCTGCTCGCAGGAATTATCGTCGTTCCCGCATGAAACTGCGAAAACAAGCGATAACACGATGCTGATAAAAAGAAGTCTTTTCATTTGATCCTCCAAAAAAAGAAACACACATGGTATCTTACAAACAAACAGATTTTATGCAACTAACTGCCGCAAACTGCATTTGTTCAAGATTTTTCCACCAAACTTTTGATATTATTTAAATTTTATCTATAATTGCCGGTTTTTTGTTGGAGGTGGACAAATGGCATCCGTTACTTTTGAAAAAGTCGTCAAAAAATACAATGAGGAAACGACGATCCTCAAAGGGATCGATCTTACTGTGAAAGACGGCGAGTTTCTTGTTCTCGTAGGCCCGTCAGGCTGCGGCAAATCGACTCTGCTCCGCACCCTTGCCGGATTGGAAACGATCACCGGCGGAAACATCAGGATCGGAGACAGGATCGTCAACGACATCGCTCCGAAAGACCGCGACATCGCGATGGTTTTCCAGAGTTATGCCCTTTATCCGCACATGACAGTGCGTGAAAACATGGCTTTCGCCCTCAAAATGAGAAAGATGCCGAAAGCGGAGATCGACAAAAAAGTTGAGGAAGCCGCGCGCATGCTCGACATCACTCACCTTCTCGACAGGCTTCCGAAACAGATGAGCGGAGGTCAGCGTCAGCGCGTCGCAATGGGCCGCGCCATTGTCAGAGATCCGAAAGTCTTCCTTTTTGACGAGCCGCTCTCCAACCTTGATGCTTCGCTCAGAACGCAGATGAGAGTCGAACTCAAGAAACTTCATGAAAGACTGAAGACCACGATAATCTATGTCACTCACGATCAGGTCGAGGCGATGACGCTTGCCGACAGGATCGTAGTCCTCAACAAAGGAATAATCCAGCAGGTCGGGACTCCGGCGGAACTTTTCGACACTCCGCAGAATCTCTTCGTCGCCGGATTTATCGGCTCGCCTTCGATGAATCTCCTTGAACTCTCGGCTGAAAGAAACGGGGAAGACCTCTGCCTGAGCGGCAAAAACATAAAGATCGAAGTTCCGGCTGAGACCTCTTTCGATCCTGGAAAAATAGTCGTAGGAGCTCGGCCGCAGGACTTTATTTTTGCTGAAAATGATCCTGAGATCACGGGAACGGTAGAGATCGTCGAAGCTTTGGGAAGACTCTCGCTCATCCACGTCTCGGTCTCGGAAGATGTCAGAATAACAGTCGAGACCGAATCTGAAAAGGCGAGGAACTTCGATATCGGGAGCAGGATCAGCCTTTCTCTGAAGCACGAGAGACTTCACTTCTTCGACTCTGCGTCTCAAACAAGAATATCCAACAAAATCGGCAATTCATGAAAAAAGCGCTCCTGACAGTCATTGCACTTTCGATCATTGCGGCGTTATCCGTCTTCGCATACTTCGAATCGCTGAAGAAGGATGTCAACATCAATGTCGACTGGAACAATAAAAGCGGGAAAAAGATGACGGAAACGTTTCATCTCCAGGTCCCGGAAACAAAGTACGACGATTTTTTCGCCGAGATCCTGGGCAATGACACATGGACCAGCGCAAAAAAGCTTTACCGGCAGCAGGCGGGGCTCACAAAATTCATGAACGGGGATGTTTTTTCCGTGACGACCTCCGGCAACAGGACGATCTCCTACGACCTGCACCACTACAAGAACAATTCAAAAGGGGAAAAGATCTCCTTTGTCCGCCACGGACGCGAGTATGTCAGGAAGAACGAGCCGATAGAGCTGGAAGAAAAGACGATGATCCGTTTTTACACGATAAAGAACTCGCTCGCAAGCGACGATCCTCAGTTTTACGGGATAGCCAAAGAGCGTCTCATCTGGGACTGGGGCATTCTCGACAAACTTAAGCCCGGCGATTCGATAACCTTCATGGTAAAAGGGATCTTCGACCACGACATCCTCGTGAAAACTTACGGGATACTCGGTTTTTCCGTCAAAAGCGAGACTTTGGGCGACTTCACGATGACGGCCTTCCGTGATTATATCTACGGCGACTACTTCGTTTCGGGACACACTGTCGTCCTCTCGCCTCCGGGATTTTTCCGGGCTCCGATAGACAGCGGCAGGATAACGAGCTACTACGGGAACCGCAAAGATCCGTTCAACAAGTACAAGAAGTTCCACAGCGGAGTCGATGTCCTTGCAAAAATCGACACTCCGGTGCGGGCGGCTGAAAGCGGGACAGTCATTTTTGCCGGAGAGAAAGGAGGTCTCGGAAAGGCGATAGTCGTTGACCACGGCAACGGTCTGCGCACGATCTACGGACATCTGAACAGGTTCCTCACGACAAACGGAAGAAAAGTGACGCGTGGCGAGATCATAGCCGGCGCCGGCAACACGGGGCGCTCCACGGCTCCGCACCTTCATTTCACAGTCATGCAGAACGGTCAGACTGTCGATCCTCTGCTCTACACATACGAAAGAGTCTGGACTGCGCCCTTCGATATATCCGGCACATTCAGGACGCTTTCGGCGACAAGGACTATCCAACTCGAAAAAGCGCTTGACAGCAAAAAAAGTTTTTTCATAAAAGAAGATAAATTATTGTCAGCAGACAGAAAAAAATGAGAAAAGAACCGCTTATCAACAAACTATTTTTGATTTCTTTGATTCTCTCGCTCTTTTTCTGCATTTCGTGCAGCGAGACCTTTCACAAAAACGGAAAAATGCTATTTCACACTTCCGAAAAGGATTCTCTGTATATCATATACCAGAAAGACCAGCAGAACTTCCTTTTTGCTTCGAAGCTCTCTCCGTTTTCGGAAAAGTGGGAAAGGAATATTTCGGGACATCCGGTGACTCCGGCAGCAAAGATCTTCGGCGGTCTTCTCGCCTGCAACTGCAAAAAGGATTTTGTGTGCCTTCTTGATGCAGAGAGCGGCAAAACAGTTTTCGAGACCGGATCGAAACTCGTCTTTTCGCCTGATTCCATCGGATTCATCGTTGAAAACGGCAGAGTCTACACACTGTGCGGAGAAAATTCGGTATGCGCCTTCGACATCGAAAGCGGCGAAAAGATCTGGGAAAACGCACTGGACGCCGAAGAGACCCTTGCCGCAGAATTCAAGATCGAGGACAACTTATTCTTTTACGGCACGAAAGGATCGGGGATAACGGCTCTCAAACTTTCGGACGGCAGCAGGGCCTGGAAGACCGGACTCTTTGAAGAACTCAACGATTTCCACACTTTTCCGGAGACTTTGCTCGTCGATTACGCTTTTATCGACGGTCTTGCCTTAACGACCGGCGAAAGCGAGTGGCTGCAGCCCTACGAAGGGAAAGTCCGCTGCATAAACGACGGATTCGTGATCGCACAGAGCGACGAGTTCTTTTCCGTCCTCTTCGTGAAAAACGGTCAGGAATACTGGAATTACCCGCGGACCGGAACAACGATACTCTCATGCAGCGAAGAAGTCTCGCTCGCAGCCTTCACAGTCAGGAACTTCGAATCACAGGATCCTGAAAGCGCGGGGAACTACTTCGACAAAGTCTATATTTTCGATATCTCGACCGGCGAAAGGATAGTCGAGCATTCTTCCGACATAAATGTGAAAGTCATCAACATAACCGGATTTTCAGGCAGCACATTTTACATAGCCACAGAATCCGGAGAAGCGGAAGCAAAAAAGGTGACCGTAGAAAAATATTCGACAAGTTCTCTCGAAAAGGAGCTGACTTACACCTTTCCGAAGGGGACGGACGATCCGGAAATATTCGTGACACTCGTCCATCGCGATACTTCCTACACAGTCTTCAAGAGGACGAACATCCTGACACCATCCGACATATCATTCTACCTTTTTGAGACTGAAAACGGAGAGTTTCTCGGAAAAATGACCGGATTCCCGGAAGTCGTTTACGGCGGCAAAGCCTACGACATCATAATTTACGACGACTATTTCAACATTAAAGAGAAAAAACTTCCCGATTTTCTGGAAAAAGAGTGATGACTTTGTACTTCTTAAAACAGGCATGGGCGGAAAGACCGCTTGAAGATCTTGAAGTTTCATGCGATCTTGAAGCGGCGGAAGAAGGGATCTCTGCGACTTTCCGCATAACCGAGCCAAGCGTAAGATCAGTATATTCGGAAATAAATTCAAGGGTTTACGAAGACAGCTGTTCCGAACTTTTTTTCTCTTTCGACGGAAAGAGCTACTACAATTTCGAGATCAGCTGCACCGGCTGCATACTCGCAGAATACGGGAAAAACCGCTATGAAAGAGTGTTACTTGACCCGGAGACCATTGAAAAGATCACAGTTTCTTCGACATTGGGGAACAGACCGTTCGGCATAAAAAACGAAAAAACGAGCTACACTCTTTCAGTCACGATCCCGAAAGAAGTCTTCGTTTTCAACGGCGGACGGACAGATCCGGCCTCCCTCACTGGCAACATTTACAAGTGCGCCGACAGATCTCCCTCTCCGCACTACATGACCCTTTTCGAAATAAAAAGCGAAAGACCCGACTTTCACAGGCCTGAATTTTTCAAAAAGCTGTAATTTTTTTGTCTTTTCAATTTTTCCAACCTTGCAACCGGCAGATTTAGGGCTATAATCGCCCGTTTTTTGCTAATTTGCTTTTTGAGGCTGAAATGTGCGAAGATATCATCATCAAAACTCCGGAGCAGATAGAGAAGATCAAAGCTGCCGGTCACGTTCTTGCAGAACTTTACCATGAACTTAAAACTTATATCAAACCGGGAGTCTCGACGCTTCAGATCGATGCTTTTGCCGACAAATTCATAAAAAAGCACGGCGGGCATCCGACTTTCAAATCGGTCGACGACTATGTCCACGCCACCTGCATTTCGGTAAACAACGAGGTCGTTCACGGCATCCCTAGAAAGGCGAAGATCATCCAGCGCGGCGATATACTTTCAGTTGACTGCGGCGTCACTCTCAACGGCTATATCGGCGACAGCACGATGACCTATGTAATGCCCGGCGCAACGGACAAGGCGAAAAAACTTGTCGAAGTCACCCGCAGATGCCTTGAACTCGGAATAGAACAGTGTGTTCCTGGCAACCATATCGGCGATATCGGCGCAGTGATCCAGGAATATGCCGAAAGCAACGGATTTTCTGTCGTTGTCGAGTATGTCGGTCACGGCACAGGCGTCCACCTTCACGAAGATCCCGCGATCCCGCACTACGGCAAGCGCGGTGACGGACTTAAGCTGCAGGAAGGAATGGTCGTCGCGATCGAACCGATGATAAACGAAGGGACCTACAAAACACGCACTTTGAGCGACGGCTGGACAGTCGTCACGATGGACGGCAAACTGAGCTGCCAGTTCGAGCACACCGTAGCGATCACCGCAAACGGCCCGGTCGTTCTTACAAGTCTTTGATTATTCTTTGATTTCAGCCAGAAATTTTTTCTCGTCAGCGTCGCTTATCGGGGCGAATTTCGCGACAAGACCTTTCGCCATGAGGATAAGCATAGCCGATTCCCTCGAGCCGATTATCGGAACGTTTTCAGTCCAGTAAAGGCGGACGATACGCGATCTTCTCGCAGAAATGTCGAAGAAGTTTATCGGATCCTTTTCGCCGGATGAAAAGAGGAGTTTTCCTTTGACGTCGATGATGTCGAAGCCTTTTATCGGAAGTTCGGACGAATAAAAATCTTTGTCTTCCTTGAGTTCTATCCTGTTGATGAAGAAATTTTCAAGGTGTTTTTCAAGCGAATTTTCCTTCTTTACGCGGAATTTGCCGTAAATCATCTCGACATAGCCGAGTTTCGTGATTATGACGAAGACGATTATCGCGAAAATGAGGACGATAAGGAAGGTGTCTACGTTTTTGTTGAAAATCATCACCATCGAAAGAATAGTGAAGAGGATCGAGATCGCATAAAGGATAAGCACAGTCTTGCGCTGGTTGAAACCGAGCGAAAGTAAAAAGTGGTGTATGTGCTGCTTGTCAGCCGCGAAAATCGACTGATGACGCAGGATTCGTCTCAAAAAGGCAAGTGTTGTGTCAAGGATCGGCAGCCCCATCGCGATGATCGGGACCATGATCGAAACGACAGCGTGGGCTTTCGACTGGCTTTTGAGAGAGAGAACAGCCAGAATGTAGCCTATGAACATCGAGCCGGAATCACCCATGAAAATCTTTGCGGGATTGAAATTATAGATAAGAAATCCGGTAACAGCGCCGGCAAGTGCAAGTCCGACAAGGGCAACAGGAAGATACGGCGTGCCGTTGACGATCGCGAGCATAGCTATCGTGAGGGCTGAAAACAGAGTGATGCCGGAAGAAAGCCCGTCCATTCCGTCGATCAGATTGAACGCGTTGATGATGCCTATGATCCAGAAAACAGTGAGAACATAACTGAAAAATCCGAGTTCCAGCTGTCCCCACGGTGTCGGAATCGACTGAATCAAAGCGCCGTGCATAGTCGCCATAATCGCAATTCCGATCTGGAAAAGGAGTTTTACTTTCGCGTTGACCCCTTTGATATCGTCAAGAAGGCCGAGCAGGCTTATCGAAAGACCGCCGACAAAGAAGAGGTAAATGTTGTCAGGTGTCTCGATGTGGATCCCGCCCCTGATGTAAAACAGGAGAAAAATCGGAAGCATCGTTCCGAGCGAAATGCCGATGCCGCCTATTCTCGGGATTGCACCGCGGTGGATCTTGCGCTGGTTCACCTGGTCGACAAAGCCGAATTTGAGTCCGATCTTTATGAGCAAGGGTGTCACAAGGCAGACAAAAACAAACGAAACTATGAATGAAGTCAAATAAGTGGTCATATCATTCCTCCCAAGGAACTTTTCGGGATGATAGTTGCTCGTATGAAAAAAGCAAACTTCCTCTTCGCCATGTTGAAGCTCGTAACAAAATTTTCGGGGATGCAGAACTCTCTTTCACCCTCTTCGACAAGCCGTTCTATCGCTTTTGCCGCCACGACCTGGAAAAGATTTGCCGGATAGATCTCCGGAAGATCATCACTTTGAGGCAGTCCGACTCTGATCACAGGGATCTTTTCCCTCATTGCTGCAAGAAAAAGCGACGCACTCCTGTCAATGATCCTCTCCACGCTTTCTGTCCTGACCTTTCCGCTCTCCAGATCGTTGAGGACCGGCGTGTGTTTGAGCGGAACGAAAGGATAGATCCTTATGAAGTCCGGTTTTAAAAGTGTCAATGAGGCGCATGAGATCTCCACATCCTCATCACTCTCTCCCGGAAATCCCGTCATAAACTGCATACCGACACGGATCCCTGCATTTTTCAGCAGTTCCGACGCCTTTACGACATGGTCTGATGAGTGGCCGCGTCTCATTTTTTCAAGCAGCGTTTCAGACATGCTCTGCACGCCGAGTTCCACAGTTTCAAAGGAGTTGTTTCTCAGTATTCCGGCACGTTCAGCATCGATCTCGTCGGGTCTTGTCGAGCAGCGCAGTGCATCGACAGTGCCGTCTTTGACAAATCCAGCCCCTTTTTCGATGTAACTCATCATTTTTTCACGGGGAAGCGCCGTAAACGTGCCGCCGTAAAACGAGATTTCAGTCCTTTCACGCGGTGCCGACCACGAAAGATAGCTTTTCACCGCATTTTCGACATCTTCCAGAGTCGGTTCAACGACCCCTGTAACGTCGTGCTGATTGCAGAAAGCACACTGCCTTTTGCAGCCTAAATGAGGAATAAAGACCGGAATGATCAGAGGTTTATGTTTTGCGGCAACGAAAGTGAACATCTTAGAATTCAAATACTGCCTTCAAAGCGGCATGATCTGAAGAACCGAGCGAATACCAGCTCGGGGCGTCCTTTACGACCTCGGCGGAGCCTTGTCTGTAGGAACCGGCACCGCTCTTCATCCAGAAAATATGGTCGATAGCGATCGCCTCGCCGCGGTAGGAATAAGTTGCCTGATCTCTTGAGGAAAGTTCATCCGCGACCCTCAGAAACGCAGGATCGCTCTCAAAAGGCTCCAAAGTATCGCTTCCGGGTTCGTCGTTGAGATCTCCTCCCATCACGATAAGAGCGCCGGGGTATTTTTCAGCAACGCTTTTCATGATCTTTGCCGCGGCTGCCGCCTCAGCAAGCCTGCGTTCCGCGTCATCGTCCGCTTTCGACTTGAAATGTGCCGAAAAAACAATGATGTCACGACCTCCCAGTGATATGTGGGTCTCGAGGAAAGCGCGTGAGAAAGTGGTCTTCCCGCCATCGCAGCCTGCACAGTCTATCTGCTCGATGTGCTTGTTTTTGTAAGTTATCTTTCCTTTTGTCATAACGCCGGTGTCAACTGAAGCCGAATAACCCTTTTCTCCCAGATAATACTCATCGTAACCGCCAGCTTTTTCAAAGAGATCCTTGAGACACGAGTCCTTTTCGACCTCCTGCACAAGTATGATGTCCGCACCGATCTCACGCACCGAAGCGGCGAGGTCGCTCACTTTTTCGCTGTATTCAGGATCACTCGGAACTTTCTCGAAATCGGAACTTGAGCAGGTTCCTGTGTCGCAGACTTTGTCGAAAAACAAACGCGTGTTGTAAGTGCCGATAGTTACTGATTTTATTTTTTCCTCTTCAGGGATCTCAGGTTCTTCGTCGGGAGTTTCGTCTTCGTCAACTATGCCCGGCTCTTCTTCGGAAATCTCTTCATAGTCATCATCTCCGGCCTCGTCTCCAGCCTCATCTCTCTCTTCCTCACGGTCGGCATCGTGCACTGTATCTCCGGCATCTTCATCCGGCACGACAGTCTGTTCTTCTTCCTCTTCGTTATCGTTATGTCCATACTTTTCCTCACAGCCCGTGAAGGAAAGGAGCAGCACTGAAAAAAGGACAAAAACAAAGACTCCGGTTAATGAAAACAGCGATCTACCTGACATTTGCACCCGTTCTTTCAAAATATTCGTCAACAAGTTTTTCCGCGATGCCGAGATATGTCGAAGGAGTGAGCTTTTTGAGTTTTTCTTTGACATCAGCCGGAACTTTTTCAAGCGAATCAATAAACTCGTCGAGCCCTTTTCTCTCGATTTTTTTGCCGCGTGTAAGCCCTTTCAGCTTTTCGTAAGGATTCTCCTCTCCGTAAACTCTCATGACAGTCTGAACCGGCTCGGCAAGAAGCTCAAGGTTGTCCTCAAGATCTTCTGCAAGTTTCGGATAGTTGACTTCGATCTTGGAAAGCCCTTTCATGCAGTTCTTGAAACTTATCAGAACGTAGCCGAAGACCAGTCCGATATTCCTGAGGACCGTTGAATCGGTGAGGTCGCGCTGAAGCCTCGAGTTGAGAAGTTTCGTGCTTAAATGTTCCATGAGCGATATAGCGACACCCGCGTTTCCTTCGCTGTTCTCGAAATCGATCGGATTTATCTTGTGCGGCATCGTTGACGAACCGACTTCACCCTCTTTCGGTTTCTGTTTGAAATAAGCAAGCGAAATGTAGGTCCAGATGTCTCGGTCCATATCGATAAGAGTCGAAGCAATGCGGATGAGCGCGTGAAATATCTCCGAGATATAGTGGTAATTGTTGATCTGCGTAGTCCAGATGAGAGGTTTCGCCCCCAAACGTTCTGAAATGAACTCTTCAGCCGCGCTCAGCCAGTTGACATCAGGTTTTGCAGCGACATGCGCATTCCAGTTGCCGGTAGCACCGCTGAATTTGCACTCGACTTCGATCTTTTCAAGTATATCGAGCTCGCGTCTGAAACGGGCCGCGAAATTGATGAACTCTTTGCCGACAGTCGTCGGCGTCGCAGGCTGACCATGCGTCCTCGCCATCATTGGGACAGCCTTGTTCGCCTTCGCAAAAGACTCGATATTACCGAGAAGTTCACGGAGAAGCGTGCAGACGATCGCCTTTCCCTTCTTGATCATCAGCGCATAGGAAGTGTTGTTGATATCCTCCGAAGTGCAGCAGAAGTGGACCCACTCTTTCAAATGTCCCAGACCGCGGCTCTCAAGCTGATCCTTGACATAGTATTCGACCGACTTCACATCGTGGTTCGTGACCGATTCGAACTTTTTGACCATAAGCCCGCTTTCGGTATTGAAACCGTTGTATATCGCATCTATCGCATCAATGACCCCTTGAGGCGCATCATCGAATCCGAGACGTCCGAGAATGAATTTGAGCCATTCGACTTCGACAAAAACACGGTGTCTGATGAGACCGTATTCCGAAAAAATATCCCTGAGTTCATCGGTTTTGGAGGCGTATCTGCCGTCAACAACCGAAATAGCGTCCAAAGTGTTCATTCTTTCCTCCGAAAGTTCAAAAAAAAAGCAGCAGATTTTAAAAAAAATCGCAAAAAAGACAAGATTTTTGCCCTATTACGACCCCAGCATAAAAACAAGCATGAAAGGCAAAAAAAAACGCGGGCAAAAAGCCCGCGCCGAATAATTCAGAAATTAAAAGCGGTTACTTGTTGACCTGGAATCTTACATCGCCCTTTTCGAAGAAGTTTACGATCTCGGTCGCAGCAGCTTCTGCAGCGTTGTCGTTTGCTTCGCTTGTCTGTGCGCCCATTTTTTTCGGGGTGAAGAATACTCTGCCTTCGAATTTTGCTTTGAGTTCTTCAGCGTTGTCCGGAGCTACGTCAGCGACGTATTTGAAATCGGGTCTTGCTTCAAGAACAGCCGCGAGGTCTTCTTCGTTGATGATCTCTTTTCTTGCGGTGTTGATGAGAGTTGCCGGTTTCGGCATATCCATCATGAACTCTTTCGTGATAGATTTTTTGGTCTCGTCGTTAGCCGGGATGTGAAGGGAAACGTAGTTGCAGGTCTTGTAGAGCTCTTCTTTGGTAGCGATGTATTTTACGCCCTCGGATTCGATCTTTTCTTTGGTGAGGAACGGATCGAATGCATAGACTTCCATGCCGAGTCCTTTCGCGATCCTTGCAACGTTCCTTCCGACGTTTCCGTAAGCCTGAAGACCGAGTTTTTTGCCTTTAAGCTCTGTTCCGGTGGTCGGAGTGAAGCAGGTTCTTGCGGTATAGATCGCCATACCGATCGCAAGTTCCGCGACAGCGTTTGCATTTACGCCGGGGGTGTTCATAACAACAATGCCTTTCTCTTTTGCAGCCGCACAGTCAACGTTGTCGTATCCTGCGCCGCCTCTGACTACGATCTTGAGTTCCGGAGCGGCATCCATGATCTCTTTCGTGATTTTGTCGCTTCTGATGATGACTGCGTTTACATCTTTGACAGCAGCCTTGAGCTCGTCAACCGATGTGTACTTTTCAAGTTTGCGGAATTCATAACCTGCGCCCTTGCAGATCTCTTCGATTTTTGCAACAGCCTTTGCTGCAAACGGCTTTTCGGTAGCAAGAAGAACCTTTGTCATAATATAACCTCCATAATAAAGTGACAAAAACTATGGAAATCTAAGTTTTAAAAAGCAATTGTCAATATTGCTGAGCCCTTGCCTGAACTATTTTTCGATACGCTTGCGATAATTCCGCGGAGTTTCGCCGAGCTCCTTCTTGAATGTGGCGTTGAAGGTCGTTTTTGAGTTGAAACCGGCGGTAAAGGCGATCTCAAGAATATTTTTATCCGCGTTCTCGGTTTTGTTCATCAGCTCAAGCGTCTCCTTAAGCCGGTAGTGGTTCACGAAGGCATAAAAATTCTGCTTGAAGTGGCTGTTGATG
>JAEEGH010001286.1_pt1 | contig 73211 bp, 55 predicted proteins | sample 9134181 | NCBI WGS metagenome assembly JAEEGH01 (sample SAMN16246544, study PRJNA631951) | gut metagenome | biome: gut microbiome; feature: rumen; material: DP-attached | host: Bos | place: Iran: Karaj | collected 2018-10 | reverse complement strand
GGAAGTGCCTTTTTGCTATGTGCATACGGTGTTCCCGGAGCAGGTGCAGGCCGCAGCGAATGTCGGAATGCTCACACGGATGGGCATGAATCCAGAAAATTTTCGCCTGGGTGAGCGTTCGTTTGCACTGAAGGGCGCTTTCGCATCCGATGGGGATGCTTTCAAATACGAAGGAAACACTTTCACTTCCGGTAGGAGCGCATATGCTTCCGAAGGGAACCCATTTACATCCGGTGGTGACACTTTAGCGTCAAGCGGGGACGCGCAGCAGATCGCGGATCGGATCGAAGAGATGAAATTCGAAGACCGGGAGGATTATGACTACTTTGTCCTGAAACTGCAAGAGGCACTCACGCTCGAGAAGCGATATGTGCTCACACAGATTTCCAGGGAAGTGGCGGTACAGCACCGTGCGGACGAGGAGGCCTTCGAAGGGATCCTGCATTCTCTGGAGAAAAACGAATATGTTATGAAGCGGATGCCGGCGCAGGAAATCCAGAGCAGTCCGCAGATACGCGCGATGTTCGTATACGCCGCGGATCTGTTAAGGTGTGAATTCCTGGAGAAAAAGCGTGATGCGGGTGGCACGTACCTCACCGAAATCGCAGGCTGGAAGCCGGAAAAAACGGAGCAGGACAAACGTATGCGAAGCATCCGAAAAGCGCTGGAAGAGGGGATACCCTTGCGTCTGGTCATGCGCTCGCTTCGCAGACACGGGAATCGTCCGATCGGGCCTGTCCGGCGAACGCTTTTGCTGCTGGAGAGCAGGATGCGCGGGGAACTTCAGCCGCTTCCGGGGACGGCTCCTTTGGAAAGAACGGAGGAAATAGGGCGGAGCGATGCACGGGATTCCCTGGGAGTGGGAGAGAAGGCTGCGCTGTTTCAGGGGTTTTATCTGCAGGATAAAATACGGGTACGAACGCTATCGGAGCTGGAGAGTTCCGTGGAGGAGATCCTACGTACGCAGCGCCCGGACAGTCCGATCCGCGGCGAACTGACAGAACTTCGGGAGGCGCTGGAGCAGGCCCTTCGTATGGAGCCCTCTGTCATGGATACGAACGGACCATTGAAGCGCATTCTGGAATCCGAGCCGAAGCGGAAGCTCCTGCGGGAGATGCTGGAGGCGACGGAGCTGTGCGCCGTGGGGAAGGAACCTACGGTCCCCTCACGGGTTGCAAGGACGGAAGACAATATGGTCACCACACCGGGCGCAGGGACGGAAGAAGATACGGTCTCTATGCCGGATGCAAATACGGATGTAAAACCGGTCACCATTCCGGATGCGATAATGGATAAGACTGTGTTTACCGGGCAGGGGAAGGATCGGACCGGGAATCAGGCTTCATCCGATGATCCGGAGACGCTTCGGACGCTGGAAATGCTGCGCGGGAATCTGCGGAAGCTGACTGGGGCCGTGCGGGAGCAGATGGACGCTGCGCGGGGACAGCAGAACTTTGACCGGCAGGTATCGCTGGCTGCCGCAGATAACGTCCTCTTCGGAGACACCGGAGAATCTGCATTTTCCGTGCGCCCCGGCGCAGATCAGAAAAAAGGAAGTTGACCGCATTTAGGGCTTGCGCATGCGCAATCTTTGTGCTATTCTCATCGCGAAAGAAAAAGAAAGGCACGTATTATACGTGAGCGTGGGAAGATGATTATTCGGTAATGTGATTTGGCAGATAGGATGTTTTGTAGACCCGAAGGGGTCTGTTTGCGTATGCCGAATCAGATTATCGTAATCTTAACTCCCGGGGCGGATGCAAGCCGGTTCTTTCCTCCTGTGACAGAGATGTCACTTTGCAGATGGAACGGCGCCGCCAGCGCGTGCTTTTTCGGCATATGGGTAGAAGGATACGAGGAATCTGTTTTCGGTAGAAGGCAGATTCCTTTTTTGCAGCAAAAGAACGGTAAGCAGGAGGCATCCTGCCGGGCCGGTTTCCATGTTGCGGATAGAGAAAGCAGGTGGTTTTATGTTTCAGATCAAAAATGTGACGATCGTGCACCGGAAGGATCTGCGCACGCTCGCGGAAGATTTTTCGTTTGTTTTAAATCCCGGGGACAAGGCGGTGATGATCGGGGAGGAAGGAAACGGCAAGAGTACGCTCCTCAAGTGGATCTATGATCCGGAGCTGGTCGCGGACTATGCGGAGGTGACGGGCGAGCGGGTGCTGAGCGGCGAGCGGCTGGGGTATCTGCCGCAGGAACTGCCGGCCGCGGACCGGGAGAAGACGGTATATGAATTTTTCACGGAGGACGAGGTCTTCTGGGAACAGACGCCGCGGGAGCTGGGCGAGCTGGCGTCGCGCTTCCGGGTGGCGGAGGACTTTTTCTACCGGGACCAGCGGATGGAGACGCTCTCGGGTGGCGAGAAGGTGAAGGCACAGCTGATGCGGCTCCTGTTCCGATCCCCGACGGTTTTTCTCCTCGATGAGCCGTCGAATGACATCGATCTCCACACGCTGGAGTGGCTCGAGGGATTTATCCGGGACGCGAAGGAGACCTTTCTGTTCATCTCGCATGACGAGGTGCTGATCGAGCGGACGGCGACCGTGGTGCTGCACATGGAGCAGCTGCGCCGGAAAACGATGAGCCGGACGACGGTAATGCGCGTGCCTTACGCGGAGTATGTGCAGATGCGCGAGGCCAACATGCACAACCAGGAGGTCCTGGCGCAGACGCAGCGCCGCGAGATGGCGATCAAGGAGGAAAAATACCGGCAGCTCCGTCAGAAAGTGGAGCACGCGCAGGCGTCGGTCAGCCGTCAGGATCCGGCGACCGGGCGGCTTCTGAAGAAGAAAATGCATGTGGTAAAGTCGATGGAGCATCGCTACGAGCGGGAGAAGGAGGAGATGACGGAGCGCCCGGATACCGAGGATGCGATGTACCTTACCTTCGACGCGAGTGCGTCACAGGTTCCCGCGGGCAAGACGGTTTTAGAGCTCGAGCTCCCGGAGCTGCGGAGCCCTTCCGGCACAGTGCTGGCGCGGGATATCTCGCTTCGCATCCGCGGCTCGGAGAAAGTATGCATCATCGGGGACAACGGCGCCGGCAAGAGCACCCTGATCCGGAAGATCGCGGAGGATCTTCTGCAGCGGCCGGATCTGAAGGCACAGTACATGCCGCAGAATTACATCGACCTGCTCGATGAGGAGGCGACGCCGGTGGATTTCCTGTGTAAGGTGGGCGATAAGGAGGAGCGCACGCGGATCCGCACGTACTTAGGCTCCATGAAGTACACGGCGGATGAGATGGAGCACCGCATCGGGGATCTCTCGGGAGGTCAGAAGGCGAAGGTACTGCTCCTGAAGCTGAAGATGAGCGGCGCGAATGTCCTGATCCTTGACGAGCCGACGCGCAATTTTTCCCCGCTTTCCGGGCCGGTGATCCGGCGCATGCTGCGTGATTTTCCTGGGGCGATCCTCAGCGTCTCCCACGACCGGAAGTTCATGGAGGAGGTGTGCGACCGGGTGCTCGTGCTCACGCCGCAGGGCCTTAAGGAAACGAGGTAACCATTGCAGGTTTTGGCATTTTTTGCGTATAATGTTCTTGTGCGTAATTGAGGAACAGAACAGCTCTCGGAAAATCTTCCGAGAGCATGCGGAATAGTATTTCTTAAGAAGCGGGAGGAAAGCGATGTTGCACGAAAAGTATGTCATGGGGACCTGTTATTATCCGGAGCACTGGGACCGGAGTCTGTGGGAATCGGACCTGGTCCGGATGCTGGATGCGGGGATCACCGTGGTCCGCATTGCGGAATTTGCCTGGAGCATGTTTGAGCGGACGGAGAGCAATTTTACGTTCGACTTTTTCGATGATTTTCTGGCGCTTTGCGAGAAAAAAGGCATGCGTGTCATCATGGGTACGCCGACCGCGACGCCGCCCGCATGGCTGACCACGAAATACCCCGAGGTGCTCAATACCGATATCTACGGGCATCCTTTTCCGCACGGCGGGCGCCGGCATTACAATTACAATTCCACGATCTACCGCAAGCTGAGCGCGCGCATTGTGACGCAGCTCGGTGAGCATTACGGAAAGCATCCCGCGATCATCGGCTGGCAGCTGGACAATGAATTCAACTGCGAGCTGAGCGAGTATTATTCCGAGGCGGACAAGGCTGCGTTCGTCAAGTTCCTTCAGGATAAATATGAGACGCTCGATGCCCTGAATGACGCGTGGGGGACGGTTTTCTGGAACCAGACCTACACGTCCTGGAGAGAGGTATCGCTCCCGGCCAGGGTGCCGGCGTGGAACAACCCGCACCAGATGCTGGATTATTATCGTTTCATTTCCTTCAGCACGCTTTCCTTTGCCGGCATGCAGGCGGAGATCCTGCGGAAATATATCAAGGAAGGCGACTTTATCACGACCAACGGACTGTTCTGGAACATGGACAATCACAAGCTGATGCGGGACAGTCTGGACATCTACATGTACGATTCCTACCCCAGCTTCGCGTTCGGCTTAAACCGCGCGCCCTGGGCGGAGAAGGGGATGAAGGACCGGCACTGGAGCCAGAATCTCTCCGAGGTGCGCAGCGTCTGTCCCCACTTCGGCATCATGGAGCAGCAGTCCGGCGCGAACGGCAATGTGGCCGGAATGGAAGGACCTGCGCCGCGGCCGGGTCAGCTTACCCTCTGGGCGATGCAGAGCGTCGCGCACGGGGCGGATTTTATCTCCTTCTTCCGCTGGCGGACGGCGTGTGTCGGCACGGAGATCTACTGGCACGGGATCCTCGATTATGACAATCGTGACAACCGGAAGCTGGCCGAGGTGAAGGATTTTTACGCAAAGCTGGAAAAGATCGGGGAGGTCTGCGGCGCGGACTTCGAGGCCGGCTTTGCGGTGCTGACGGACTATGACAATGAATGGGAGACCTCGTGCGATGTGTGGCACCGGCGCGTGAATCAGGCGAGCCGGGACGGGATCTTCATGTTCTCCCAGAAGAAGCATATCCCGATGGATTATCTGTACTATCATGAGGGCATGACGGCGGACGATCTGGCGAAATATCCCGTGATCATCTGCCCGCATCCCGTGATGACGGATGAAAGCCGCGTGGCGCTGCTGGAGGAATATGCGCGCCGCGGCGGAACGCTGATCTTCGGCTGCAGGAGCGGCTACAAGGATCTGAACGGACGCTGCGTGATGATGCCGCAGCCGGGGCTTTTTGCGCCGCTCACCGGATCGGATGTAAAGGAGAGCACCTTCCTGCATGAAAATGACAAGGCACTGACGGCGACGTTCGGCGAGAAGCATATCTTCATGCCGCTTTTCAATGACATTTTAGAGGTGCGTTCGAAGGAGGAGGACGGCTCCTTAAGCGCCCTGATCTCGGCGCGCGTGGATTCCCTGAAGGAAGGAGCCGGCACACCCGGAGAGGCTGCAAAACCGGCACCGTTGCCGGCGAGAACCCCCGCACCCGCAAAAAATGCCGGGATCTTCGAGGTGGAGGATCTGGATGCCGTATTCGACGAATCCTTCGGCGAGGAGACCTTCAGCCCGTTCGGGGATACGCCCCTGCCGGTCCGTGAGGAGGATGGAAAGCCGAATCCGGGCGTAGGTCCGAAGCCCCTTTCGCAGGAGCCCGCGGAGGCGGCCGGCAAGGCACAGATCCTCGCAACCTACGACAAGGGATATTACGAGGGACGCGGCGCTCTGACCCTGCACGAATTCGGCAAGGGGAAGGTGCTGCATCTCGGGAGTACCTTCTGCGAGAACAATCTGGGGGCAATCTTCAAGTATCTCGGCGTGGAGAGCGCGCCCGGGAAGGTGGCGGAGGTCCCGGAAGAGGTCGAGACCGTGCTTCGCGCAAAGGGAGGGAAAAAATATCTCTTCCTGCTCAATTACAGCTTCAAGTCCCAGAAGGTGGTGCTGCGGCGCGCGCTGCGGGATCTTTTCTCCGAAAGCGAGGTAAGCGGAACCCTGGACATGAAGCCCTTTGAGGTGCGCGTGCTGGGCTGGGAGGAATAGGAAGCTGCGCAAAAAATGACAGCATTGCCATAAAAGGAAAAGGAGAATGGCATGGACAAAGGCCTGATCAAGATCGAAGGACTGGTGGTATATGCGCATCACGGGGTGCTGCCGCAGGAAGCGATCCAGGGACAGTATTTTACGCTGAATATCTATATGCGGGAGGATATCTCGGAGGCGGCAGCGAGCGACGATGTCGAGAAGACGACGGACTACGGCTCCGTGGCGCTGATGGCGGATGCCTGGATGAAGGAGCACACCTGCAAGCTGATCGAGACGGTGGCGAAAGGGATCTGTGAAAAAATCCTCCTCGAGTACCCGCGCATCACGGAGGTGACGGTCGAGGTGGAGAAGCCGGATGCCCCGATCCCGCTGATCTTCCGGGCGGTATCCGTCACGGCGACGATGGCCAGACACCGGGCCTATCTGTCGATCGGATCCAACCTGGGCGACTCGCGTGCGATCCTGAAAAATGCCCTGGAAAAGCTGGGACGGGAGCCCCACACGAGGGTGGTGCGAAGCTCGGAGCTGATCGTGACGAAGCCCTACGGCGGGGTGGAGCAGGACGATTTTCTAAACGGCGCCGTAGAGCTGGAGACCTTCTTAGAGCCGGAGGAGCTGCTGCGATTCCTTCACGGGATCGAGCAGGAGGCGGGGCGTACGCGCGAGGTTCACTGGGGTCCGCGTACACTGGATCTGGACATCCTGTTTTATGACGATCTCGTCCTGTGCACGGAGGAGCTGCAGATCCCGCACGTCGATCTGGAGCGGCGCGAGTTTGTACTAAAGCCGATGATGGAGCTGGCCCCCTGGCTGCGCCATCCGGTGAGTGGCAAGACGATAAAGACGCTGAATGAGGAACTGGAACATGGAGCATGAAGAGAAGAAGGCGTACGGACGGATCCTGGTGGTCGATGATCTGAAGATCAATCTGGATGTGGTAAAGCGCCTGTTACAGAAGACGAAGCTGCAGGTGGAGACGGTCCTGAGCGGACAGGAAGCGATCGACCGGATCCGGACGCAGGATTTTGACATGGTTTTCATGGATCACATGATGCCGGATCTTGACGGGATCGAGACGCTGCACCGGTTGAAGCAGGAGATGCCGGAGCGTACGGAGCATCTGCCGATCATCGCCCTTACGGCCAATACGGAGCCGGACCTTCGTAAGTTTTATACGGCGGAGGGCTTTACCGATTATATGGCAAAGCCCTTTGTGCTGGCGCAGTTTCTGGAACTGATCCAAAGATTCCTGCCGGAGGAGAAGGTCCTTGGGGCGGAGACCGGTGACGAAGCGGAGAAGGAGAACCTTCCGCTGCCGCAGGTGCAGGGGATCGATTGGCAGGCGGCTCATATGTATCTGCCGGATCCGGAGGTGCTGCGGTCCACGCTGGAGGAATTCGTCCGGGAAGCGCAGGAGCAGGTGGACGATACGCGAAATGCCTGCGCGCAGCTGGTGGAATCCCCCTCGCCGGAGACCTTCGGCAATTACCGCATCCGGGTACACAGCATGAAGAGTACGCTGCGGATGATCGGTGCCAAGATCTCGGAGGTGGCGGCCAGACTCGAGGAAGCGGCGAAGAATCAGCGGACGCGGATCATCGCGGAGGAGACCCCCGCTTTTTTGGAAAAATATGCGCTGCTGGCGGAGAACCTTCGCAGCCGTTTCGGACAGTCTGCGGGGAAGAATGCTTATGACAGGGATGTCTTTCTCGAAGGGATCCGGAATGCGGAGAGCGCGATGCGGGAATTTGACGTCAACCGGCTGCAGGATGAGATGGAGGCGCTGGCGCGGATGGATCTGCCGGAGCCTTACGGAGCCGTATTCGAGGCGATGAAGGAGCCGGTCCGCAATCTGGAGTCGGAGGATGTACTGGCCTTTTGCAGGGTTCTGTTGTACATGTGCAGGAGTTAGGAACACATGCGATTTGTACCGATTGATCAATTGGAGCCGGGAATGCGTCTCGGCAGAAAAATCATAAACGAGAGCCGGACCTGCATGCTGGCGCGCGGGATGGAGCTCAAGGATATGCATATCCTGCGGCTTAAGTCCCACGGCTACACGGGGGCTTACATCTCCGACAAATTTTCCGCGGAAGTGGAATACGTTGAGGCGGTCAGTGAAGAGACGTTTGAGATGGGTGTCAAGGCCGTGGCCGAGAACAATGTCGGGGATCTCCTGCAGATCGCGGGGCGGATCGTCGACGAGATCGCCGGGCAGGAAACGGTCAGCATGGATCTGCTGGACCTGCGCTCCTTCGACGATTACACCTACCACCACAGCGTCAATGTGGCCGTGTATGCGACGGCGGTGGGTTCGAAGATGGAGCTGAGCGATGAGGAGCTGCAGGATCTGACGGTGGCCGCGCTGTGCCACGACCTGGGCAAAAGCAGGATATCGTCGGAGATCATCAACAAGAAGGAACGGCTGACGGACGAGGAATATGAGGAGATCAAGCGCCATCCGCAGTACGGCTTCGAAATGCTGCAGAGCCATACCGAGATCAAATCGGTGGTGCGTCAGGCGGTGATCTTCCATCATGAAAATGAGAACGGATCGGGGTATCCCTATGGGAAAAGCGGCAGTGAAATTCCGCTTTTTGCCCGGATCATCCACGCGGTGGATGTCTACGATGCCCTGACGAGCAAGCGCTCCTACAAGGATCCCTACTCCTCGGCGGATGCGCTGGCCTATATGGACGGCGGTAGGGGGATTTTGTTTGACAGTTCTGTCGTGGAGACGATGGAGAAGGTGATCCCCGCGTATCTGCCGGGCATCGATGTCCTGCTTTCCAACGGCGAGCGGGCGCTGGTGCTCTCGCAGGGGAGCCATTCGCTGCGTCCGGTGGTCAAGATCTATGCGAGCGGACAGACGGTGAATCTCTCCACGGATCCCGCCTATGAGAGCGTCGTGATCGTGGCGTCCGGCATGGCAGGCGAAGGGGGACAGGTCCAGAAGCTCAACGAGGATCGCGGGAAGGCACCGGAGTCGAAGGAAATGCGACAGATCCTGGTGGTCGATGACAGTGCGATCTCCAGGGCGCAGACCAAGAACATCCTCGGGAAGGAGTACATGGTCATCGCATTGGAAAATGCGGTGGCATGCGCGCATTATATCGCGGTAAAGGGATGCCCGGATCTGCTGATCATGGACATCGACATGCCGGTGGTAAGCGGTGTGGCGGCCGTGGAGAATCTGAGGAATAAAGGCTACAAGGATCTGAAGGTGATGTTCCTGACCGGCGTCTCCGACCGTGAGACCGTGCTGCGCTGCCGCAGGGTCGGCGCGATCGACTATATCCTGAAGCCGGCGAATCCGGTCTATCTGCTGGAGCGCGTGAAGGTGGCCTTCAAGGAGAGCCGGGACGTCTAGGGAAGCGGAAAGCGCAGGAGAAAATGGGAGCACAGACCGACAAAGCATCCGGTCAGGATCCCGGCGATGATCAGATAGGGCAGAAAGGTGAGCGGAGCGGCGGAGGCCATGATGAGGCATGCGACCGCGAGCTGACCGAGATTGTGGAAGAGACCGCCGAAGGAGCTGGTCAGGTAGAGCGCCTTCTGCTTCAGGAGGCGGTCGATGAGAAGCTCCGCCAGCAGGCAGACAAAGCCCCCCGCGAGGGAATAAGCGAGACTGAGCATCTGGCCGAAGAGGAGCGCTGCAAGCAGACACCGCACGAAGAGGACGAGGGCGGTGGCCTTCGGTCCGTAGCGGCGCAGGGCGACGAGCGTGATGATATTAGCGAGGCCGAGCTTCATGCCGGGGATCGGAAAGAGCGGCGGCAGCAGGCTCTCGAGGCCGTAGATGCCAAGGGAGAGCGCGGTCAGAAGCGACAGCTGCGTCAGAAATTTTGTATCGGTAAGAGGAAAATTCGGTTTCTTCGGATTCATTTGGAAGAGGAGGACTCCTTTCCTGTAAGCTTACCAGGTGATGGCATCGGGGGCGTCCGCAGTTTCTCCGGACCTGGTGATGACCAGGTGGTGCGGCAGGCAGATGATGGGCAGGTTCGTGTGACTTTTCAGAGAAGGATGCATGCAGATCCGGTCCGGACAGTTGGCCTCGCAGACATAGAGATTGCCGGGCACTACCTGCAGTACGTTGCGCGCACCGTCACTACCCTCCACGGTGACCTGAAAGCTTTCCGTGACCGTGGACAGATCGATCTCCTGCAGGAGCTCACCGCCTTGATAGATGCGGGCGATCTGCGGGGCAGCGGAGGCAGACTTTTGTGCGGAAAGCGCCAGAGCAAGCGCAGATCCGCAAAGGAGCAGAAGGAGCACGGCCCAGGCCGCGGCTGTGGCAGGCTCCGGTTTTTTTATGTGATTGGACGTAGGATGCGCGTTTTTTTCCATAAGGTTATTATATGCGACTTGTCTGTTTTTTGAAAGAAAGGAAGAGGCACTCCGGATGGCTTTGTGCGGGCTGCGTGTGTATCGCGCTGTCCCTGCTCCTGACCGCCTGCGGGAGCCTCGTGAAAACCTATACGGGGACGGATCTTCTGATGGGGACGGTGCTGTCCATGAAGGTGGAGTCGGGGGATGGTGATCCGTGGGAGACGCTCTATGCCATGGGACAGGACCTGGAGACGCGGGAGCTGTCCTGGCGCATAGAAGGGTCGGAGGTGTGGCGGATCAATGCCGCGGCCGGAGATCCGGAAGGGCTGGAGCTCTCGCCGGAGATGGAGGAGATCCTGACGCAGTGTCTCAAGGTGTCGGAGGAAAGCGGCGGCGCCTTTGACATCACGCTGGGGGCGCTGACGCAGCTCTGGGATCTGGACCGCGCGGCGCTGAAGATGCAGGAAGCAGGCGGCAGTGCGGACCCTGAGGGATTTACCTATACGCCCCCCTCGGACGAGGAAGTGCAGGCGGCGCTCGCCCGGTGCGGATACGAGCGGGTGCGGATCGAGGAGCATCGCATTTACCTGCCCGAAGGGATGCGGATCGACTTGGGTGCTGTGGGAAAAGGAATCTTTCTGGGGCGAGCAGCGCAAGCTTTGCAGGAAGCGCCGATTTCGGGTACAATTTCAGCGGGCGGAAGCATCCTGACTCTGGGGAACAAGAGCCGGGCGAATGCATCCGAGCCGTGGAACATCGGCATCGTGGATCCGGCGGATCCGTCGCAGCTGGCCGGAGCGATCCCGGTCCCGGGCGGAAGCTTTGTCAGCACCTCGGGGGATTACGAGCGCTATGTGGAAGCAGACGGCGTAAGGTACCATCACCTGCTGGATCCTCATACAGGCTACCCGGTGGGGGTGAAGCGGCCGGTCTCCGGCGGCGCGGAGGCTAATTTCGCAGTGACGATCGTGTGTACGGACGGGCTGCTCTCGGACGCGCTTTCCACGGCCTGCTTTGTGATCGCAAATGATCCGGAGCGGGGGCCGCAGCAGGCGCGGAAGCTGGCGGAGCGGTTCGGGGCACAGATGTACCTGGTCGGAGCGGACGGGATCATGTGATGCTCCGGGGCATCGTAAGAAGCGGAGCACCCGGGAAATAGCCTGTGCGATGGATGCGGCCGGGGAGGCCGGGAGAAACGAAAAGAAACGGCCGGAGCATGGCCGTGCAACTGAGGATGAGAGATCATGGAAGAGAACCGGAAGGAATTTACCTGTAAAGAGATCGCGGACAAGATGCCGCCGGAGGAGGAGCTGATCGATCTGGCGGAGTTTTTCCGTGTGTTCGGGGACGTGACGCGGCTGCGGATCCTGTACGTCCTGCTCTGTCATGAAATGTGCGTGCAGGATATCGCGGATACGCTGGGGATGACACAGTCGGCCATCTCGCATCAGCTGCGGGTGCTCAAGCAGCTGGATCTCGTGAAGCGCCGCAGAGACGGGAAGACGATTTATTATTCGCCTGCAGATTCGCATATCACAACGATCCTCAACACCGGTATCGATCACATCGAGGAGGATTGAGCGCCTCCGGAAAGCGGGGACACGACCGGAAGGCCGGAGCGCATTCGGAAAGCGGGAACAGAAAGGACGCAGGTATGGATCAGTTTGACAGAACGCGCATGCTCATCGGGCAGGAAGGGCTGGATCTCCTGAAGGCAAAGCGCGTGGCGGTATTCGGCATCGGCGGGGTCGGCGGATTCGTGGTGGAGGCGCTGGCGAGGGCCGGCGTGGGGGCCATCGACCTTATCGACAGCGACTGCGTAGATCTCACAAATCTGAATCGTCAGATCATCGCGCTGCATAGCACGATCGGCAGGGACAAAACCGAGGTGGCTGCGGCCAGGATCAGGGACATCAACCCGGATTGCGAGGTACGGACGCACCGGGTCTTTTTCCTGCCGGAGACGGCGGATCAGTTTGATTTTTCGGAATATGATTATGTGGTGGACGCGATCGACACGGTGACCGGCAAGCTGGAGCTGATCCGGAAGGCGAAGGAAACCGGCACGCCTGTCATTTCCAGCATGGGGACGGGCAACAAGCTGGATCCCACGAAGCTGGAGGTGGCGGATCTGTACGAGACGAGCGTGTGCCCGCTGGCGAAGGTGATGCGGCATGAATGCAAAAAGCGCGGCATCGATCATCTGAAGGTGGTCTATTCCAGGGAACTCCCCCGGACGCCGCAGGAACAGGAGCCGCAGCAGCCCGAAGACGCTTCCTCCCATCCCAGGCGGTCTGTCCCCGGTTCGATTTCCTTTGTCCCGTCCGTGGCCGGCCTGATCATCGGAGGGGAAGTCATCCGGGACCTTCTCGCCGGGGGCTGAAACGAGTCAAGTGAGTTGCCGGCAGATCCCGTGGGGAGAAAGAGGATCCGGACAGGCCGGAACGCCCCCGGAAGAAAGAAGGTTCGCTCAGGTGAGAACAGCCTGAGAAGGAAGAAGGTTCGGAAAGGTGAGAATAGCCTGAAGAGAAGAAGGTCCGGACAGGAGAGAAAGATGGCGAAGGAACTGGAATATTACAAAGCGGTGGAGCGCAGCATCCAGAAGACCTACCACAAGCGCCTCTGGACGCCTTTTGTGGCGGCGATCAAGAAATACGAGCTGGTGCAGGGGGGCGACCGGATCGCGGTCTGCATTTCGGGTGGCAAGGATTCCATGCTACTGGCGAAGATGATGCAGATCTTTCAGCGGTATTACAGCGATGTGCGGTTTGACCTCACGTATCTGGTGATGGATCCGGGCTATGCGCCCGAAAACCGCAGGCAGATTGAGGAAAATGCGGAGAAACTCCATATTCCGGTGACGATCTTCGAGACGGATATCTTCGATGTGGCCTACGATCAGAAGGAGAATCCCTGCTATCTGTGTGCGCGGATGCGCCGCGGCAATCTGTATGCGAAGGCCCGGGAGATGGGCTGCAACAAGATCGCGCTCGGCCACCATTTCAACGACGTGATCGAGACCACGATGATCGGTATGCTTTACGGATCGCAGCTGCAGGGGATGATGCCGAAACTCCACAGCACCAATTTTGACGGAATGGAGCTGATCCGCCCGCTGTATCTGATCCATGAGGACGACATCATCGCCTGGAAAAATTACAATCATCTCGAGTTCCTGCAATGCGCCTGCCGCTTCACCGAGGAGCACTACAAAGTGCTGTACGGGATGGAGCAGCCGTCCGATCGTGAGAGCGAATCCAAGCGCTTGCAGATCAAGCTCCTTCTGAAAGAACTCGAGGCGAAGGATCCGGGCATCTCCCAGAGCATTTTCAACAGCATTCACGCGGTCTGTCTCGACACCTTCCCGGGCTACAAGAGCAAGGGAGAGACCCATTTTTTCCTGGACGGGTATTGATCAGAGCCCCACAATATGACACATGTATGACACATGTATGACACATGAAAAACCTCGCTCACAGTCCGTTTTTTTGCCGGCCTGCGGGCGAGGTTTTGTCATGCTTTTTCGGATTTTCTATTTAACCAAAGGGATCGCACTTTGCGCCGCGGTAAATTCCGAGACGGAGCCGGTGCCGAGGGGGCTGTGGTAGGTTTTGCGATCGGATCCGTACTCCTTGAAATACAGATAGCGGGAGGTGAGATTCAGGCTGTTGTAGATACCGTTTGCGATGGTGACGCGGTCGGTGCCGTCGCTGCGCTCCATGACCAGGTGCGGATCGTCACCCATGGTCTGGTAATAGATGTAGCCGTAGCCTTCATTGAAGCTTTCCACGCGGTCCCCCTCCGCGGAAAGGATCAGGATGGAGCCGTCGGTGAAGGAATACCGCCGCAGCTGGTAATCGTCTTTCAGGGAGAGGTAGTAGACAAAGCTTCCGTCGACGATGGGGTACCACATATCCTCCTGGACCATCAGGGTGGAGACATTATTCTGCGTGTTCAGCGCATACAGGTAGTGGTCATTTATCGTGCCGTTGTAATAAATGACGGAGCCGGCCGCCGCCGCTGGATTGATCGTATAGTCCGCGAGAAGCTGCGTCCCCGATCCGTCGGTCTCGACCCGCCAGAACTGCAGATTGTCATCCTTGTCGTAGCCCATGAGGAAGAGCGTATCCTTCACCAGCTGCCCGTAGACCACGACGTTGCGGGCCACGCTGGAGGCTTCCTTGCCGGTCTTGAGAGAGCGGACAAAATCATACGGGACGCGGACACCGCCGAGGCCCTGATTGCCGGAGACCCCTTTTTGGAAGTAGTACACATATTTGCCGGCGGCGAGAATGTTGACCGCCTGGGCATCTGACACCTTCGTCACTTCTGTCTCATCGAGGTTCATTTTGTAGAGACTGCCGTCGGCGTAGGAATTGGCGAAAAATACTTCTCCGTCGCTCTCGGCAAAAAGTCCGCCGTTGTGGATGTTGCCGGCGATGGAGCCGATGGTGCCTTCCGGATTGGGCGGAACCTTGGAGTCCCGGGAGGAGAAAATCGTCACCAGCACGCCGAAGACGAGGACGAGTACGACGACGATGGCGATGATGATGTATTGTCTTTTTCTGGCAGCTTCTTTGGATGTAGCCATAGAAACCTCCTTCCGAAAAAAGCGGGCGTAAACAGTGCGCAAAGCATTGTGAATTCACGCTTTTTTCACCTTTAGTATAGCCCCCTTTTCCCTTGCTATCAAGCGGGATTTGGATATAATAATATTATGTATGCTATGGAGAGAAAGAGGATATTTCATGGATTTGGCAGAGATCAGACAGCGGATTGACGCGACGGACCGGCAGATCGTCGAGCTCTACGAGCAGCGGATGGATCTGTGCAGGGAAGTCGCACAGTACAAGATCGAGAACGGCAAGAAGGTTTTTGACCACGCGCGGGAGATGGAGAAACTCGCGATGGTGCGGAGCCTGGCCCACGGGGACTTCAACGAAAAAGGGGTGCAGGAGCTCTTTGAGCAGCTCATGTCGATGAGCCGCAAGATGCAGTATCAGATCCTGACCGAGCACGGCAGCATGGGCAAGCTTCCCTTCATCGAGATCGAGGACCTCGACCGGGAGCATTCCCGCGTCGTATTTCAGGGCGCAGAAGGGTCCTATTCCGAGATCGCGATGCGGACCTTCTTCGGGAAAAAAGTGTCCGCTTTTCATGTGGACACCTTCCGTGACGCGATGAGCGCCATCGATGACGGCAGTGCGGATTACGCGGTGCTGCCGATCGAGAATTCCACCGCCGGGATCGTGAATGAGATCTTTGATCTGCTGGTGGAATTTGAGAATTACATCATCGGGGAACAGATCATTCCCATCGAGCATTGTCTGATGGGTGTGCCGGGTTCCGACATCCGTGACATCCGCACGGTGCTGTCCCATCCCCAGAGTCTGATGCAGTCCGCCGACTTCTTAAGCACCCGGGGCTGGAACCAGATGAGCATGAAAAATAATGCCTTCGCGGCGCAGAAGGTCGCGCAGGACGGAGACAAAACGCAGGCTGCGATCGCGAGCGAGCTGGCGGCGGAGACCTACGGACTGAAAATTTTGGAGCGCGGGGTCAATTCCTCCGATACGAATTCGACGCGTTTTATCATCGTCACGAATCAGAAGGTATTCTGCCGCGGGGCGCAGAAGATCAGCATCTGCTTTGAACTGCCCCACCGCAGCGGATCGCTGTATCACATGCTGAGCCATTTCATCTACAACGATCTGAACCTGTGCAAGATCGAGAGCCGGCCGATGCCCGATCAGGACTGGGAATACCGGTTTTTCGTGGATATCGAGGGAAGTCTTTCCGACGGAGCTGTCAAAAATGCGCTGCGCGGACTGCGCGATGAAGCAAAGCATATGCGGATCCTGGGGACGTACTGAGAAAAGGCGGCAGTTGGGACATAAAGCGAGGGTTGAACGATGGTTAACGAAATGATCATGTACACGAATTTCCGGGAGTCGCCGCTTCTTGGCTCCATGGATCCGTGGCTTCGATATGAGGGGGAGAAGAAGGGTTTTCGCTGGCGCGAGGAGCTTTTTCTGGAGTCGAACCGTCCGCTGGTCTATCAATGGATCCAGCTGCTGACCGAGAGCGCGGGGCGCTACGGGTTTCGCGGGAATCTCTGGCACTGCTGTCTGACGGATCTGCTCGTCAAGGGGGAGAATTCCTACTCCGTGGCCTGCGAGGGGCGCGGCGCGATCGAGGGCACGGTCAACGCGATGGCACTGCACGATCTGACGCTGGTGCATCACCTGATGCGGCTGGACTTCGGGGAGCTGGCGGAGGGCCACAAGGTGCCGGAGCTGATGCTGTGTATGGCCTATGTGCCTTCGGCGCAGGAGAGCGGATTTTACAATAAGCGGATCTGCGGCGTGCTGAGCGATCTGGCCATGGAGCTGGGCAAGGCGAAGGATCCGGAGGATATGAAGACGCGGATCACGGAGTTTTACCGTTGCTTCGGCGTGGGCAAGTTCGGACTGCACAAGTCCTTCCGCGTGATCTCGGGCGAGGGAGAGCCGCAGATCGTGCCCATCCTCAACATCAAGCATGTGAAAATGAGCGACCTGGTCGGGTACGAATCCGCGAAGGCGAAGCTCATCGAGAATACGGACGCCTTCGTCGAGGGGCGCAGGACCAACAATGTGCTGCTTTTCGGCGATGCGGGTACCGGCAAATCGTCCTGCATCAAGGCGATCGCCAACGAATATTTTGACAGGGGGCTGCGTGTGATCGAGCTGTACAAGCACCAGTTCCGCGACCTGAATGCGATCATCGCGCAGATCAAGCAGCGCAATTACCGTTTTGTGATCTACATGGATGACCTGAGCTTTGAGGATTTTGAGACGGATTACAAATATCTCAAGGCCGTCATCGAGGGTGGTCTCGAAAAGCGCCCGGAAAATGTGGTGATCTACGCGACCTCGAACCGCCGTCACCTGATCCGTGAGAATTTCAGCGACCGCGACGACGATGACAAGACCGGCACCGACACCGTGCAGGAGAAGCTGTCCCTTTCGTACCGCTTCGGCGTCACGATCTATTTCGGCAAGCCGGACAAGCCGCAGTTCCAGGAGATCGTGCGGGTGCTGGCAGCGCGGGAAGGGATCGATCTGCCGGAGGACGAGCTGCTGCTGGAGGCCAATAAGTGGGAGCTGAGCCACGGCGGACTGTCCGGGCGGACGGCGCAGCAGTTCATCGACCATCTGCTGGGAAGGCGGCCTGCGGACGGCTGAATGGAGACGGAGGACCTTAGAGATTATGGCGATTAAAACCTTTGCCGCAATCGATGTGGGAAGCTTTGAGCTGACCATGAAGATCTATGAATTCAAGGGGAAGGACAAGGCACGTGTCATCGATACCATGGTGACGCGGCTCGCCCTGGGCGCGGACACCTATACCGCGGGCAAGATCAGCAACGAGAAGGTGGAGGAACTGTGCCGGATCCTGTCGGATTTTCGCAGAGTCATGGATTCCTATCAGGTCAGTGCCTACAAGGCGTACGGAACGAGCGCGATCCGCGAGACGGAGAACTGCGCGATCCTGCTGGACAAGATCGAGCAGCGCACGGGCATCCATGTCGACCTGTTGAGCAATTCCGAGCAGCGCTTTCTCGACTACAAATCCGTCGCTTCGACGGGCGATATGTTCCGCAGGGTCATCGAGGAGAATACGGCCATTCTCGACATCGGCGGCGGCAGTATCCAGATCTCGCTCTTTGAGGAGGATACGCTGGTCTCCACGCAAAATCTTCGGCTCGGCGTGCTGCGGATCCAGGAGCGCCTGAAGCCCTTCCGCGCGGACCTCTCCCAGATGGAGGGGCTGATCGACGAGATGGTATCGGCGCAGCTGGGAACCTATCGCAAGCTCTATCTGCAGGATCGCACGGTGAAAAATATCATCATCGTCGACGACTACATCGCGCCCTGGGCGGTGCGCCGCGCGAGTGCGGGCGGTGTGGAGGCGGTGCTCGACCGCGAGCAGTTCACGCAGCTGCAGCAGATCCTGCATTCCCACAGTGAGTATCAGACGGCGGTCTCCATGGATATCCCGGAGGAGAAGGTGCCGCTGCTTCTCATCAGTGTGGTGCTGACGCGCCGGATCGCGGAGATGATGGGTGCGGAGAAAATCTGGGCGCCGGGCACGACCCTTTCGGACGGCATCGCCTACGAGTACATGGAGAAGCAGAACCTCCTCTCCAAAAAGCATGATTTTGAGAAGGATATCATCGCCTGCGCGGTCAATATCAGTAAGCGGTACATGGGCTCTCGGAGCCGTGCGGAGACGCTGCGGACGATCGCAGGGACGATCTTTGACAGCACGAAGAAGATCCACGGGATGGGGGCGAGAGAGCATCTGTTTCTCGACATCGCCGCGATTTTGCACGACTGCGGAAAGTATATCTCGCTGACCAACCTCGGCGACCGCTCCTTCGACATCGTGATGAATACCGAGATCATCGGTCTTTCGCACTTAGAGCGCGAGATCGTGGCCTATGTCGTAAAGTTCAATCACAGTCCGTTCGAGTATTACGCGACGGGCGGCAAGTACCGGAATCTGGACCGTGAGAGCTATCTGATCGTCGCCAAGCTGACCGCGATCCTGCGGATGGCCAACGCCCTCGACCGCAGTCACAAGAAGAAAATGGTGGAGGTCAAGGCGAAGCTGCAGGAAAATGAGCTGATCCTGACCGCGGACACGGCCGACAATGTGCTGCTCGAACAGGCTTATTTCGAGGAGGTCGCGGACTTCTTCCAGGAAGTGTTCAGCGTGCGGCCGGTGCTGCGGCTCCGCAAGACGCTGTAGAAAGAGGGGCGCTTCGGAAGAGAAAACCTGCCCACGGGCCCATGGGCAAAAGGGGACGAAATGAAGAAGGCGGATAGTGCTGAAAAAGCAAAGACAAAAACAAACAAAACAACCGGGACAGCAGCGGAGAAGATCGACTTCACCAATCCCGCATACTACACCAACCGGGAGCTCAGCTGGGTGGAATTCGACAGCCGTGTGCTCGGGGAGGCCGCGGACGCGGCGAATCCTCTCTTTGAACGGCTGAAGTTCCTGAGCATCGTATCCTCGAACCTGGACGAATTCGTCATGGTGCGTATGGGATCCCTGAGCGACATGATCCACGCCGGAGTGACTAAGACGGACATCGCCGGGATGACGCCGAAGCAGCAGCTGTCGGCCGTTTCGGAGGAGGTGCACCGGCTGGTGGCGGAGCAGTACCGGATCCTGAATACGGAGCTGCTTCCGGCCCTTGAGCAGGAGCGACTGCATCTGGTCGGATCTGCGGAGAAGCTCAGCGATGCGGATCAGGAATTCTGCCATGAATATTTTGAGAGCAATGTCTATCCGGTGCTGACGCCCATGGCGGTGGACTCCTCGAGACCCTTCCCGCTGATCCGCAACCGGTCGCTGAACATCGGCGCACTGGTCCGCAAGAAGGACGGCCATGCCGAGCTGGAATTTGCCACGGTGCAGGTGCCGGATGTCCTGCCGCGGATCGTGGAGCTTCCGACCAGGGAGCGGGGGCAGCGCAGAGTCATCCTCCTCGAGACGCTGGTCCGCCAGCATATGGATCAGCTCTTCCTGAACTATGACATCGTCTGTGCATCCCCTTATCGCATCACCCGCAACGGGGACATGACCATCGACGAGGACGAGACCGAGGACTTGCTCAAGGAGATCGAAAAGCAGATCAAGATGCGCCAGCGCGGCGAGGCAATCCGTCTCGAGGTCGACGCGACGATGGACAAGCGTCTTCTGAAATTCCTGAAAAAAGAGCTGGACATCCACGAGGCGGAGATCTACCGGATCGACGGTCCGCTGGATCTGACCGTATGCATGAAGATCTACGCCCTCGAGGGGTATGAGCGCCTGAAGCAGGCAAAATACACGCCGCAAATGGTCCCCGAGCTTCCGGACGGATGTGACATCTTTGCGCAGATCCGCAAGGGTGATATCCTGATGCACCATCCGTACCAGAGCTTCCAGCCGGTGGTGGATTTTATCCGGCAGGCCGCACAGGATCCGGATGTACTGGCCATCAAGCAGACTCTCTACCGCGTCAGCGGCAATTCGCCCATCATCGCGGCCCTCGCCATCGCGGCGGAAAACGGCAAGCAGGTGACGGTGCTCGTGGAGCTGAAAGCCCGCTTCGATGAGGAGCACAACATCGTCTGGGCCCGCATGCTGGAGAAGGCCGGCTGCCATGTCATCTACGGTCTGATGGGGCTGAAGACCCACAGCAAGATCACGCTCGTGGTGCGCAGGGAGGAGGACGGCATCCGCCGCTACGTCCATCTCGGCACCGGCAATTACAACGATTCCACGGCAAAGCTCTACACGGACCTGGGGCTTTTGACCTGTTCCGAGGCGATCGGAGAGGACGCGACGGCGGTCTTCAACATGCTCAGCGGCTATTCCGAGCCAAAGCTCTGGAACCGCCTGATCCTGGCTCCGCTCTGGATGAAGGAGAGATTCCTGTATCTGATCCGGAGAGAGCAGCAGTACGCGCTGGAGGGACACAAGGCGGAGATCAAGGCCAAGATGAATTCCCTCTGCGATCAGGACATCATCGCCGCGCTGTACGAGGCGTCGGCCGCAGGCGTTCAGATCGATCTCGTGGTCCGCGGCATCTGCTGTCTGCAGGTCGGGATCCCCGGTGTGAGCGAAAATATCCGTGTGCGCTCCATCGTCGGAACCTTCCTCGAGCACAGCCGGATCTTCTACTTCCGGAACGATGAGAATCCGGAAGTCTTCTGCGGCAGTGCGGACTGGATGACGCGAAATCTTGACAGGCGTGTCGAGATCATCTTCCCGATCGAGGATGAAAAGCTCAAAGCCGAGGTCATGCATGTGCTGGAGCTGGAGCTCGAGGACAACCGGAAGGCGTCGGAGCTGCAGCCCTGTGGACGGGAATATGTCAAGGTTCGGCGCGGACGAAAGGCGGTCCTCTCGCAGGACATCTTCTGCAGGGAAGCCATCGCCAAGGCAAAGGCGGCCGCCAAGCCGCTTCCGCAGGAATCGCGGACCTTCACGCCCCAGACATCGAGCGGGAGGTGACCGGATTTGGATACGGAAGAAGCGAAGCTTCGGAACCTGAAAATCATTTTGGCCTCCTCCTCGCCGCGAAGGAGGGAGCTCCTTTCGCAGATCGGACTGACCTACGAGGTGCGGACCAAGGAAGTGGATGAGCACATTCCGTCGGTCTCCCCTTCGGATCTGGTGTCCCATCTGTCATTACTTAAGGCTTCCGCGGTGGTGCCGGCGCCGGAGGAAGGAGAGGCCTGTGTCATTGGCGCGGATACCGTGGTGGCGCTGGACGGAAAGGTGCTGGGAAAGCCCATAGACGAAGCGGACGCCTGCCGCATGCTGGAGGCCCTGCAGGGGCGCGCGCATGAGGTCTTCACCGGGGTGACGCTGATGTACTATCCGCGGAAACAAACGCAACAAAATGGAGACACCCTGCCGGGTAAGGACGGATCACGGGCGGACGCTGAAAAAGAAGCAGTACCGCAGATCCGGACATTCTTCGAGCGCACGGTCGTCCATTTTGCTCCCATGAGCGGGGAAGAGATCCGGGAATATGTCGCGACCGGAGATCCTATGGACAAGGCGGGGGCCTATGGCATCCAGGGATTTTGCGGAAGATATATCGAAGGGATTGAGGGGGACTACAATAATGTGGTAGGATTACCCGTAGGGAGACTGTTCCGCGAGTTGCGGGACATGAGAAGGTAAGTGGCATCGTTCATCGGCACGAAAGAGGGTATGCGTATGAGAAGTTATGATGATGCTGTATTGAATGCGTTCCTGGAGGGACAGGGACAGCTTTTTTCGCCCGATGTGGCCAGCACATTGGACGAAGCCGACGACTTCCTTACCGAGGTAATGGCGGTCGTGGTAGACTCTGCCGAGGAAGTGGCAGAGTACTTTGAAGAGGAAGGTGTGGACATGGATGGTCTCGAGGGCGAGGAGCTTCTTGAGGCCGACGAAGTCTTCGATGTCGGAGACGGAAGGTACCTGATCGTAGAGAGCTGATGAGCAAAAAGAAAAAGACTTCTTCTGGGAAAAAATCTGCACAGTACAGCATTGCTTCTTCGTCGCGTTACATCCGTTGGGACACCCTGGACAATACGGCCAAGCTTTTCCCCGTGATCGCGGGGGAGGGACTGACGAATGTCTACCGGATCAGCGTCACGCTGACGGAAGAGATCGTGCCGGGACGGTTGCAGGAAGCGCTGGATATGCTTCTTCCGAAATTCGACGGGTTCAATGTGCGTCTGCGCAAGGGTCTGTTCTGGTACTATTTTGAGGAGAACGGCAAGCCTGCTCCGAAGGTGGAGGAGGAGATGCTGTTCCCCTGCCGCTTTATCCAGTCGACCCGCAATCACAATTACATGTTCCGCGTCACCTATTACGAGCGCCGCATCAACCTGGAGGTATTCCATGTGCTGACGGACGGAATGGGCGGCGTGAATTTCCTGCGGGAACTGACCTATCAGTACCTGCGTCTGTCCCATCCGGAGATCCGGGAGGCCCTGGGCGATCAGCTGACCGCCGGTACCTCGCTGAATCTGGAGGACAGCTTCGTACACAATTACAAGTCCGCGAAGCCGAGCGGCTTCAACCGGGAGAAGGCCTACCTCATGAAGGGGCGGCGCCTGACCAACGGGGAGTTCGGCCTGGTGCACGGGTATCTCCCGATCGGGCAGCTCAAGGAAGTCACGCATGCGCGCGGCGTATCCATCAACGAATACCTCGCGGCGGTTTTTGCGTGGAGCATTTACCGCGAGTCCCTCGGCGGAAGGATCCCGAAGCGTGCGATCCGCATTGCGGTGCCCGTGAATCTGCGCCCGTTCTACGATTCCATCACGACCAAGAATTTCTTCGTGATGGTCTCTGCAACCTTCCAGCCCGAAAAGCCGGAGTACACCTTCGAGGAGGTGCTCGAGATCATCAAGACGAGCCTGCGCTCGCAGATCAATAAGGAACATCTGGAGGATCTCTTCTCCTACAGTGTCTCCAACCAGGAAAATCTGTTCCTGCGCGCCGTGCCGCTTCCGCTGAAAAATATCGTGATGCGGATCGTCTACAACTGGTCGGCGCTGGCCAATTCGACCACGATGACCAACATCGGCAATCTCACCGTGGAGGAGGTCTATCAGCCCTACATCGAGCGCTTCCACGCATGTCTGGCCATGTCGAAGGGACAGTTCCTGAAGGGCACGATCTGCTCCTATCGGGACACGCTGGTCTTCACCTTCAGTACGATCCTCGCGGATGCGAGTGTGGAACGCGGATTTTTCCGCAAGATCGCGGAGGACGGAGTGGACGTTACCGTCGAGACCAACGGAGTCTTCAACGACTAAGGAGAAAAGCCCCGGAATATCTGCAGGAAATGCAGCGGGAAGAAGGCAAGGCAGTATATGAACAAATGTAAAAATTGCGGGATTTTTATCGCGGATCCCGTGGAAAAATGTCCCCTGTGCGGGAGCGTGATCGAGCAGGATCCGGACTGCCGGGACAGGCGGCCGATGTATCCGAACGCCAGACGGGTGATGCGCAAGAGCCTGCTGGCGGAGCGCCTGTTTCTCTTTATCTCCATCGTGGCGGTGGTCGGACTCGTGCTGGCCAATTATTTTGCGGACAATGCCATCTTCGAGTGGGTGCTGGTGGTGACGCTGATCCTGATCTATGCGAACCTGGCGCTGAAGATGTCCGTCACCGGGCGGATCGGGTATCAGCTCAAGGCGCTGGCCCTGATGATCGTTGCGGTCCTGGTGCTGATCGGCATCGACCAGAGCACCGGCAATCACGGATGGGCGGTCAATTTCGTTTTCCCGGCGCTGATCCTCTTCATGGATCTGGTCATTATCATCCTGATGATCGTCAATCGCCGCAACTGGCAGAGCTACATCGGAATGCAGCTTTTGATGATCCTGTTCAGTCTGGTGGTATTCGTGCTTTTCCTGACGCACATCATCACCTTTTCCTATCTGGCGCTCATCGCGCTGGCCGTGTCGGTGCTGCTTTTTATCGGAACGATGATCCTCGGCGGTCAGAGAGCACAGAACGAGCTGAACCGAAGGTTCCACATCTGAAAACCTTTCGCGCGCCTGCCATCAAAACTTGTGGATTATGGAAACCGGTATGTGCTATAATATGCATGGATGAAGCATCCGAAGGGTTGGTGCAGATGAACATGCTTCAGAAAGGCTGGGTAAGTCTATGAAATGTAAGAGAGCTCCGATCGTTGCAGATGTTGAGAAGTTTGAGTTTGACAAGGGCCTGGAAGACGGCTATGAACTGTGGTCGGATGTGGTGACCAAGGGCTGGATCGTGACCGATACGCTGATCAAGGTGAAGCGTCCGGACGGATCCATCGTATGCCCTTATATCTCCCACAGAAGGGGACGTACCTTCATCGGGGAGGGCGATTATGTCATCATCGACCAGGACGGCACCAAGCATGTGTGCGGCGCGGATAAGATCTTTACCCGCTACCTTCCGGTGGAAGAAGAGTAAATACAGAAAAAGAAAACCACAGGTGTGATACCCTGTGGTTTTTTGTTCTCTTATTTCAGGTTTTCCCACACATCCCCGTGGATGTAAAGCGAGCCGTACCCGGTGCCGAGATCGAGCCCCGGTTTGTTGATGCCGTGAAAATCGGAGCCGCCGCTCAAGAGCAGTCCGTATTCCTTCGCAAGGTCCTTCACATAGCGCTCCTCGGAGGCGGAATGGGTGCTGTAGTAGCACTCGATGCCGACGAGTCCGGCGCGGATCATGCGGCCGATCAGTTCGCGCAGATGCGCATCGCTGAGGCGGTAGATGATCGGATGGGCGAGGATCGGGATACCGCCGGCTTCAAGCGTCATCCGGACGGCCTCCTCGGGGGTCACCTTCTCGCGCGGCACATAGCAGGGGCACCCGGGACCGAGGTAGCGGTCGAAGGCCTCCCGGGAACTTTTCACATAGCCGTACTCCAGAAGGTATTTGGCAAAATGCGCCCGGGTCAGCACGCAGTCGGGAAACATCTGCAGCATCCCCTCGTAGGAGATGCCGATGCCGACATCCGCAAGGCGCTGCGCCATCTCGCGGTTACGTCCCTCGCGGGAGTCGATGAAATGCTGCAGCCTGGCCGTAAAGGCGGCGTCCCGGTGATTGACACCGAGGCCGATGACATGGATGTCTCCGTGCTCCCAGTTCGTGGAAAATTCGATCCCGGGGACGATCTCGGGTGCTTCGTACCCGTCGCTTCGTCCGCTCAGGGGGTATCCTTCCGGGTAGGAGAGCTCGGCGCGGACCGCTTCGGCTCCTTTTTCTTCCAGCAACTGACGCAGGTACAGACTCCGCTGAAGCGCTTCCTCAACCCCTTCCACCGTATCGTGGTCGGTCACCGCCAGCACGCGCAGTCCTTTTGCTGTGGCGTAGTCTGCGAGCTGTGTGGGGGTGAAGCTTCCGTCCGATTTGTTGGTGTGGGCGTGCAGGTCTATCATGTCAATCCTCGTAAATCAAGTTGCCGGTTGTCTGTGCTGCAGAGGGATCAGTCCTCGTCATCTTCCTTGTTCGCCGTGAACACGGTGCGCTTTCTCGCCATCTCATCGCTTGCGAGATAATCATCGTAGGTGGTCATCTTGTCGACGATGGAGCCGTCCGGCAGGATCTCGATGATGCGGTTCGCACTGGTCTGCACAAACTGATGGTCGTGGCAGGAGAAGAGTGCGACACCGGGGAACTTGATCAGTCCGTTGTTCAGCGCGGTGATGGATTCCATGTCGAGGTGGTTGGTCGGCTCATCGAGGATCAGGCAGTTCGCGCCGCTGATCATCATCTTGGACAGAAGGCAGCGTACCTTCTCACCTCCGGAGAGGATGCGGACACGCTTGACGCCGTCCTCGCCGGCGAAGAGCATACGGCCGAGGAAGCCGCGGACATAGGTCGCGTCCTTGATGGGAGAGTAGCCGGTCAGCCAGTCCGCGATGGTCAGGTCATTGTCGAATTCCGCCGTATTGTCCTTCGGGAAGTAGGCCTGGGAAGTGGTCACACCCCATTTGTAGGTGCCCTCATCCGGCTCGATCTCGCCCGCAAGGATCCGGAAAAGCGTCGTCTTGGCCAGCTCCTGGGAGCCGACGAACGCGATCTTGTCATCGTGATTCATGGTGAAGGAGATGTCGTTTAAGACTTTTTCTCCATTGATTGTCTTACTCAGATGCTCCACCTGCAGGACCTCATTGCCGATCTCACGCTCCGGCTTGAAGTCGATGTAAGGGTATTTGCGGCTCGAGGGACGGATGTCGTCGAGCTCGATCTTTTCCAGGGCGCGCTTACGGGAGGTCGCCTGCTTGGACTTGGAAGCGTTGGCGGAGAAACGGGAGATGAACTCCTGCAGTTCCTTGATCTTCTCTTCCTTCTTCTTGTTCGCTTCCTTCATCTGACGGATCATCAGCTGGCTGGACTCGTACCAGAAGTCGTAGTTGCCCGCGTAGAGCTGGATCTTGCCGTAGTCGATGTCCGCGATCTGGGTGCAGACCTTATTCAGGAAATAGCGGTCGTGGGAGACGACGATGACCGTATTGTCAAATTCGATCAGGAACTCCTCGAGCCATGCGATCGCGTCGAGATCGAGGTGGTTCGTGGGCTCGTCGAGCAGCAGGATATCCGGGTTGCCGAAGAGGGCCTTTGCAAGCAGCACCTTGACCTTCAGGGAGCCGTCGAGCTCGCTCATCTGCGCATAGTGAAGCTCGGTCGGGATACCGAGTCCGTTGAGGAGCATCGCCGCGTTGGACTCAGCCTCCCAGCCGTCCATCTCGGCAAATTCGGCCTCGAGCTCGCTCGCCTTGATGCCGTCCTCGTCGGAGAAATCCTCCTTGGCATAGATGGCATCCTTCTCCTTCATGATCTCATAGAGCCTTGCGTTGCCCATGATGACGGTATCCATGACGGAGTAGCTGTCGTATTTGAAGTGATCCTGCTCGAGGACGGAGAGACGCTGCCCCGGTGTGATGGAGATATCGCCCTTGGTGGTATCGAGATCTCCGGAGAGGATCTTGAGAAAAGTGGACTTGCCGGCACCGTTGGCACCGATGAGGCCATAGCAGTTGCCTTCGGTGAATTTGATGTTGACATCTTCGAACAGGGCCTTTTTGCCCACACGGTAGGTTACATTGTTTGCACTGATCATGAAAAAAACCTCTACTTCCTTAGAAAACAAGCCTAAAAACGCACTCATGTATTTTACTTGATGCATTCGATTATTTCAATATGAAAAAACAAAAGGGACTTTTTTATGCGATTTGAACAGAAGACGGGGGATTTTTACAGAAATTTCAGCATTTTTTTCAAAAAAAAATAGTGCCGTTTTCGGATCAGGTCTGTTATAATTTTAACGCTGTCAAGAGACAATAAACGTAAAGAAAGAGAAAAGGAGATTACACATGAGCAAGAAATGGGTGTACCTGTTTACCGAAGGTAATGCAACCATGCGCGAGCTTCTGGGTGGCAAGGGCGCTAACCTGGCTGAGATGACCAACATCGGTCTTCCCGTTCCCCAGGGTTTCACCATCACGACCGAGGCCTGCACGCAGTATTACGAGGATGGCCGTAAAATCAACGATGAGATCATGGGTCAGACCATGGAGTATGTTAAGAAGATCGAGGATCTCAACGGCAAGAAGTTCGGAGATCTGAAGAATCCCCTGCTTGTTTCCGTTCGCTCCGGTGCGAGAGCTTCCATGCCCGGTATGATGGACACCATTCTGAACCTGGGTCTGAATGACGAGGTTGTGGCTGCCATGATCGCAGGCAACCCGGATCCCAAGTTCGAGCGTTTTGTATATGATTCCTACAGAAGATTCATCCAGATGTTCTCCGATGTCGTTATGGAAGTCGGCAAGAAGTACTTCGAGCAGCTGATCGACCAGATGAAGGAGAAGAAGGGTGTGCAGTTCGACGTCGATCTGACCGCTGCTGACCTGAAGGAACTCGCTGAGCAGTTCAAGGCTGAGTACAAGAAGCAGCTGGGCAAGGACTTCCCGTCCGATCCCGTTGAGCAGCTCAAGCTGGCGATCGAGGCTGTGTTCCGCAGCTGGGACAACCCTCGTGCAAATGTGTATCGCCGTGACAATGATATCCCTTATTCCTGGGGTACCGCAGTCAACGTTATGCCCATGGTATTCGGTAACCTGAACAATGAGTCCGGCACCGGCGTTGCATTCACCAGAGATCCCGCTACCGGCGAGAAGAAGCTGATGGGCGAGTTCCTGATCAACGCACAGGGCGAGGACGTCGTTGCAGGTGTCCGTACTCCGATGCCCATCGCACAGATGGAGAAGGAGTTCCCCGAGGCATACGCTGATTTCATCAAGGTATGCGAGACCCTGGAGAATCACTATCATGACATGCAGGATATGGAGTTCACCGTTGAGAACAAGAAGCTCTACATGCTGCAGTGCCGTAATGGTAAGAGAACCGCTCAGGCTGCTCTGAAGATCGCATGTGACCTCGTAGACGAGGGACACAAGACCGAGCAGGAAGCGGTGGCTATGATCGATCCCCGTAACCTGGACACGCTGCTTCACCCTCAGTTCGATGCAGCGGCTCTGAAGGCTGCTACTCCTCTCGGGAAGGGCCTGGGAGCATCTCCCGGAGCTGCTACCGGTAAGATCGTCTTCACTGCAGATGATGCGGAAGCATGGGCAAACAGAGGCGAGAAGGTTGTTCTGGTTCGTCTGGAGACCTCTCCCGAGGATATCACCGGTATGAAGGTCGCTCAGGGTATCCTGACCGTCCGTGGCGGTATGACTTCTCACGCAGCCGTTGTGGCACGTGGTATGGGAAGCTGCTGCGTATCCGGATGCGGCGACATCAAGATGGATGAGGAGAACAAGAAGTTCGAGCTGGCAGGCAAGACCTTCCACGAGGGCGACTGGATCTCCATCGATGGTACCACCGGTAATATCTACGATGGCGAGATCGCTACCGTTGATGCACAGATCGCAGGTGAGTTCGGCCGTGTTATGGCATGGGCTGACAAGTATCGCAGACTGAAGGTCCGCACCAATGCGGATACTCCGAAGGATGCAAAGAAGGCAAGAGAGCTTGGCGCTGAGGGTATCGGCCTTTGCCGTACCGAGCACATGTTCTTCGAGCCGGATCGTATCCTTGCATTCCGTGAGATGATCATGGCAGATTCCAGACCGGAGAGAGCGAAGGCTCTGGACAAGATCCTTCCTCTGCAGCAGAACGACTTCGAGCAGCTCTATGAGGCTATGGAAGGCAACCCGGTTACCATTCGTTTCCTTGATCCGCCTCTTCATGAGTTCGTTCCCAACACCGACGCCGAGATCGAGGAGCTTTCCAAGGTTACCGGCAAGACGGTGGAGCAGATCAAGCAGAGAACTGCTGAGCTGAAGGAGACCAACCCGATGATGGGTCACAGAGGACTCCGTCTGGCAGTTACCTATCCTTCCATCGCCGTGATGCAGACCAAGGCTGTCATCCGTGCGGCAATCGCAGTAAATAAGCGGAACTCCTTCAATGTGGTTCCCGAGATCATGATCCCTCTTACCTGCGACAAGAAGGAGCTGGCTTACGTTAAGAAGCTGGTTGTAGAGACCGCAGAAGAAGAGATCAAGGCAGCAGGCGTCGAGCTGAAGTACGAAGTCGGTACGATGATCGAGATCCCGAGAGCAGCTCTGATGGCTGACCAGATCGCTGAGGAGGCTGAGTTCTTCTGCTTCGGTACCAACGATCTGACCCAGATGACCTTCGGCTTCTCCAGAGACGATGCCGGCAAGTTCCTGAATGCTTACTATGACAACAAGATCTTTGAGAACGATCCGTTTGCTAAGCTTGATCAGGACGGCGTAGGCCTGCTGATGGAGATGGCAGTCGAGAAGGGTAAGAAGGTCAGACCTGCTCTTCACACCGGTATCTGCGGTGAGCACGGCGGAGATCCGACTTCCGTTGAGTTCTGCCACAAGATCGGCCTGGATTATGTATCCTGCTCGCCGTTCCGTGTGCCGATCGCAAGACTGGCTGCTGCACAGGCTGCAATCGCAAACAAGTAAGTCGAGCTTTTGAAGCTTGATTTACACAAAGTGATTTAAAATGACCTCCGATTACAGAGATTGTAGTCGGAGGTTTTTTGTCCGCTTCGATTCAAACGTACGGGGAATGCAGCAAAGGATCCGGAGACGGATCGGCAAAAAATGTCATATGGTACATAAAAAATGCTGACAAGGAGCGGATGACTTCAAAGAATGGGAAAGATCTGATATAATACTGATTGCTGTGCGAATGGAAAGCTCGTACTCCTGGGGGAGGGATAAGGATGAAGGACGATTTATATATCGTTATGCCCGCATATAACGAGGAAGCGGTCATCCGAAGCGTGGTCGAGAGCTGGTATGCGGTTTTGCGTGACAAAACGGAGCGTTCGCGGCTGGTGATCGCGGATCAGGGAAGCAGGGACAGAACCCATGAGATCCTGCTGGACATGCAGAAAAACGGTTATCCGCAGCTGGAGATCCTGGATACCGAAAACCGGCTTCACGGTCCCAAAGTGATCGCGCTTTACGATCATGCCCTGAAAAACGGGGCGGATTATATCTTTCAGACCGATTCCGACGGACAGACGGATCCTGCGGAATTTGATGCCTTCTGGGCCGGGAGGGATCAGCTAACCGGGATTTTCGGAAACCGGCCGGTCCGGGGAGACGGGAAAGACAGGGCGTTTGTTGAAAAAGTGGTCTGCTTTTTGCTGAAGCTGTATTTCGGGGTAAAGATCCCCGATGCCAACGCGCCGTTCCGGCTGATGAAGGCGGACATCGTGAAGAAGTATCTGTACCGGTTGCCCGCAGATTACAATCTTCCAAACATCATGATAACGACCTATTACGTGTATTACGGAGAAAAATACGCCTTTCGTGATGTTACGTTTAAGGCGAGAAAGACGGGTGTTAATTCCGTCAATCTTCCGAGGATCGTGAAGATCGGATGGAAGGCGCTCGGTGATTTCCGAAAGCTGAAAAAAGAAATGAAAGCCGCAGGGCAGGCATAAAGAAACCCCGGAATCTCAAAGGAGACTCCGGGGCTTTTTCCTGCTTTTTCCGGGATTATTTCAGGGTGAAATTTAGTCTAAACTTTTTATATATCCGGAGCGGGCCGCGGTCCGGAAAATCTTTGACAGTCCGCGGAGGGCGGGATTATGATCATTTGGAAGGAATAGCATTCCGGAGGATGTGCAATCCGGAAGGAATTGCATTTCGGAAGGATGCGCATTTTGGAAGGAAACACGTAAGGAGGGCGATTCATGAAGGAATATATTAAGGGAGCGAACCCTTATATGCCGCTTTGGGAGCATGTGCCGGACGGAGAGCCGCGCGTCTTTGAATATCAGGGGGAAAAGAGGGTGTACGTTTACGGATCGCACGATTCCGAGCGTACGCAGTACTGCGGCCGGGAATATGTGGTCTGGTCCGCGCCGGTGGAGGATCTGACCGACTGGACCTGTCACGGCGTGTCCTACCGGACCCATTACGATTCGATCCTCTACGCGCCGGATGTGGTGCAAAAGGGCGATACGTTTTATCTGTATGCCGCCGAAAAATGCGGCAGTCTGATCGTGGTCGCGTCCGCAAAGACGCCCTGGGGACCCTTTGAGGATCCGGTGGAGACGAAGCTCGGCTTTGATCCGGGCGTACTGGTGGACGAGGACGGGAAGGTGTATGCGTACTGGGGAGGCTGCGCGGCCCCCTGCTATATCGCGGAGATGGAGGACGATATGGCGACCATCAAGGCAGATACGCTGGTCGAAAATCCGCTCGGCCACTCCACCTGCCCCTGGGATCCGAAGCTGAACGAGGACGGGCATGTCTCGCTGATCGACGCTTTTTTCGAGGCTTCGAGCCCGCGGAAGGTCCTGGGAAAATATATCTATCTGTATTCCAAGCGCTATGAGAAGCCGGTGCCGGAGCTGGGGGTCTTTGAGCCCTGTAACGGATTTTTGTCCTATCGGATGAGCGATACGCCCTTCGGTCCGTTCCATGACGGCGGAGATATCAGCTTCAACGGCGGAGAGATCCTGCATGACGCGGAGGGCGTGGGGACCATGACCTATCGCTGGGGCAATAACCACGGCTCCATCATGGAAGTGAACGGCAAGTGGTATATTTTCTATCACCGTCAGACGGGGACGAATGAGTATTCCAGACAGGCGATGCTCGAGCCGGTGGATGTGGCGATGGGGAGCGACGGCAAAATCTACATCGGCGACATCACTTACCGCTGTGGGGAGCCGGTGTCCGCGAAACCGGTGGAGATGACCTCGCAGGGACCGCACGTGAACGGCCTGGATGCGCGCAAATGGATCTCCGCGGGATACGCTTGCCATATCCACGGGGGCAGCAGACGCGCTTACATCCGTCCGGAATATGAGGAGCGGGACGATCTCTCTGCGCCGGTGGTGGACATCACGAGCGGCGTGACGGTGGGCTTCCGGTATCTGCAATTTGGTGCAAATACGCCGAAGACGGTGACCGCCGTCCTGGAGAAGGCGCAGAAGGTGCAGGTGCGGGTGCGCCTGGATTCCTACCGGGGACGGATCGTGTCCCTGCTGGAATATGACGGATCGGAGACGGAGCGGACCGCAGCCCTGGATACGGGCATCATCGGAAAGCATGCGGTCTATTTTGAATTCCTCCTGCAGGATCCGGAAGAGACCTGTATTTTTGATCGCTTTACCTTCGACTGAATGGCACCCATGTGATATAATTATATGGTTCATGTATCATCAGAATCATGACTGGGAGGAGACAGCGTGGATAAAGTATGTGATTACTGCGGAGCGCAGTATGATGATTCTCTGGATGTATGCCCGCATTGCGGCGGCCCCAATGAGTATGTAAGGCGCGGAGAGGGCGTGCCGAAGACGATCGAGGAGCTGAAGGCCTGGTATCAGGCGCACAATCTGCCGCCCGAAGAGGTGACCAGATTCTTCATCGGCAAGAACGTCAAGGAGCGGCGTGCGTTCGGTATCTACAAGGACGGCAAGGATTTTGTCGTCTACAAGAATAAGGACAACGGGGAACGTGCGGTGCGTTACCGCGGCGGCGACGAGTCCTACGCGGTGAACGAGCTCTATATGAAGCTCAAGGAGGAAGTGACCCGCCAGAAGGCGGCGAACAGTGCGTCAAGGCCGCGTTCCGGTGCACCCTCCGGCGGAGGCAGAAGGAAAAAAAATTCCTTCTTTGATGGTCTCGCAAGCGGCTTGTGGGGATTCGGGATCTTTTCCGGGGCCTTCGCGCTCCTGATCTGGCCGGTGCTTCTGATCATCCTCGCATTCCTGATCCTTGTGGCGATCTGGGTTACCAAGATCAGCAACCAGGACAGCGCGAAGAAGAAGTCTTTCCTGAAAACCGGTCTGATCGTGATGGTCGTGGTGACGCTGATCGCCTTCGGGATAAAGAGTCTGCAAAACAAGCGGTCAGACGGGTATTATAACGTCGGCGGCACGACTTATTATTCCAGGGATGACAGTTGGTACGGCTATGATTCCATCGCGGATGACTGGTATTATTACGGGGATTACGATTCGCTCGGTGAGGTCGGAGACGATCAGTCTTCCTATTGGGATGGCAGCGGGACGAGCTTCACCAGCTCCGATTATTATGACACATCGTTTTCTTCCAGTGACTATGATGATGATGACTGGAGTTCGAGCTCCTGGGATTCGAGCTCTTCCTGGGATTCCTATGACAGCTGGGATTCCGGAAGTTCTGACTGGGGCAGTGACTGGTAATACGTAGGGAACATAGGCTTGATTCCCGGGAGGAAAAGCAGGGATGCTGACCAAGGCCACCTTTATCCTGATCGATTTTCTGGCGATCGTGGACATATTTTTTACCGTGAACGCGCTCGGGCGTATGAAAGAGGATTACGCCCGGTATCTTTCGCATGCGCTGAAGGCGGCGGTTGTGGCGATCCTGGCCAATATGCTGATCGCTATTTCGTTTCATCCGGTTTTTGCGGAGATTTCCTACGCTCTGTATTTTGCCTCCATCAACTGGATCGTTCTCTTCCTGACGGGGTTCGGTCTCCTCTACACCGAGCATCAGACCATCACCAGAGCGCTGACCAAACCGGCGGTGGTACTGATCGGGATCGACACCTTATCCCTCGCCGGGAACGTGATTTTCCACCATGTGTATTCCGTCTATGAAAAAACGGATCTGGCCGGCATCGTCTATTACCAGACGGTCTTCAAGATCCCGTATTACATTCATCTGGCGATCGACTACACCATGCTCTTTGTGGTGCTGCTCGCGCTTTTGTACCGCATCCGCAAGAATTACAGCATGTACCGCATCAAGTATGTTTTGATCCTGGCGGTACTGCTTCTGGTCGTTTTGATGAATCTGGCCTATATGACCCTGGAGCTTGCGCTGGATGCCTCGGTGGTATTCTATGCGGTGGCCGGTACGCTGATCTATTTCTGTATTCAGATCTTCGTGCCGCGGAGTCTGATGAATGTCGCCATCGTTCGTGCCATCGATGACATGAATGAAGGGTTGATCCTTTTTGATCTGAGTCATAAATGTATCTATGCCAATGCCTTTTCCAAGGTGCGCCTGAAGCTGGATACGTCCGAGATCGGGCTGGACCGCGAGCCGCTGGCTACGATCCTGAAATCCATCCGGGAGCGCGGTACAGAATACGGGCAGGAGCCCTACGTGAAGCGCATCGAGAATGAAAACGGTCAGGTTCTGGAGATGCATTACAATTTCCGGTACAATGAGCTGACCGATGTGAAGGGAAGAAGCATCGGCTCCTATTTCCTGATCGAGGATACGACCGAGAACTTCCGCCACATGGAGGAGATCCGCATCGCAAAGGAAAATGCGGATGCCGCCAACCAGGCCAAGAGCAGTTTTCTGGCAAGTATGTCCCATGAGATCCGGACACCGCTCAATTCCGTGCTCGGTCTCAATGAGATGATCCTGCGGTCCACGGAGGATCCGCAGCTCAAGGAATATGCCGAAAACATCCGTGCTTCCGGCGACGCGCTGCTCGGCCTCATCAGTGACATCCTCGATTTTTCCAAGATCGAAGCCAAGCGCATGGAGGTCAAGCCGGCCCCGTACAGCATGCATCACCTTCTGCGCGACTGCTATAACAATTTCATCCAGATGGCCGGAGAGAAGGGGCTTTACATCCGGATCGACTGTGATGAAACGATTCCGGCTTCGCTCGTAGGGGATGTGAAGCTGATCCGGCAGATCCTGAACAATATCATCTCCAACGGGATCAAGTATACCAAGGTCGGCGGACTGAGCCTGCGTGTGACGGCATCCGCGGTGGAGGAGAATACCTGTGATCTGCGGATGGAGATTTCCGACACCGGAATCGGAATTCCGGAGGAGGAGATCGGGCATCTCTTCGACGCATTCCGCCGGATCAATGAGAAGGAAAATGCGACGATCCAGGGCACGGGACTCGGACTGACGATCACGAAGGAACTGGTGACACTGATGGACGGAACCATCACGGTGCACAGTACGCTGGGGAAGGGGTCGACCTTCCGTGTCACGTTGCCGCAGAAGGTGGCTGACGCGGCGGCATCCGGCGAGTTCCGGCTGCATGAAGTGGATTCTGCGAAGAATCAGTATCACGAGCTGTTCCATGCGCCGGATGCGCAGATCCTGCTCGTGGATGATGTCAGTATGAATCTGAAGGTAGTGAAGGCGCTTCTGAAGAAGACGCAGGTGCAGGTGGAGACGGCCGGCGGAGGCCTGGAGGCCATGGAGAAATGTCGGCAGAAAAAATACGATCTGATCCTGCTCGATCATCGTATGCCGGAGCCGGATGGAATCGAGACCTTCAAGGTGATCCGGACGGACGGGCTCAATACGGAGACGCCGGTCATCATGCTGACCGCAAATGTGGTAAGCGGAGCGGAAGAGGAGTACGAGCAGCTCGGCTTTGCCGGGTATCTGTCCAAGCCGGTGCGCGGTGAGGAACTGGAGAAGGCCATGGCGGGATTGCTCCCGAAGAAGATGGTGACCTACGTGTAAGAGCGAAAGCAAAGAGGAAACAGAGGTAAAGGAAATCCCCCGATATCCGTGGATACCGGGGGATTTTTGTGGCATCAAACATGTGTTGACATTCTGTCAAGAGAAGGTCAATTGGTGAACCGATTGATGATATCGTTGATCTGACTTGCATTGGCCTGGTTTTCTTCGGCCACGGACACGATGCTGTTGGTTGTTTCGGTTGCCAGATCGTTCTTCTCAATGATGGTCTCCACACCCTTCTCATTGTCATTGGAAGCAGCGGTGACATTCTCGATCTGGTCACGGATGGCTTCCACGGAGCGGGTGAACTGAACGGTATCTTCCTCGATGGATTCTACAGCGGTCTGAATCTTTGCAGCACCCTCTCCGTAGTTTCTGGCCATTTCGTTGAAGCTGCGGAACTCGGTGATGACTTCATTTTCCATGAAGGAGACGATCTCGTTGAAGCAGTCGTTGACGCGGGCAATGCTCTGGTTGGACTCTTCGCAGATGCCCTGGATCTGGGATACGGCATTGGTGGAATCCACGGCCAGGTGTCCGATCTCGCCTGCGACGACAGCGAAGCCTCTGCCGGCCTCTCCGGCTCTGGCTGCCTCGATGGAAGCATTCAGGGAGAGGAGATTGGTCTGGCTGGTGATCTCGAGGATCCGCTGTGCCATCTCATCGATCTGGGACAGAGCGGACAAGGCCTTCATGGCATCGTCGATCTTCTGCTTGGTCACGGCGATCTTCTGCTCGATGTCGTTCAGCTTCTGCTCGGCATCTTTGGACATACGATCTGAGGTGAGGATCAGATCCGCAGTCTCGTCGGAGCCGTCCTTCACGCTGGCATTGATGTGATCCACCATCTCATAGATGTGGTTAATTTCCTGATTGGCCGCATCGATGGCAGAGTTGGTATTGATGATACTTGCAGAGAGCTCTTCACTGGTCGCTGCGTTGTTCTCAATGTTGTCACGCAGACCCACAAGGGAATCATTGACGGTTCCGGTGGTTGCTGCCAGGGACTCGGCACAGGTGTGCAGGGTGTCAATGATGGAGCTCAGCGAGTCGGACAGGGAATCCACAGCGGTGGAGATCAGGCCGACTTCGCTCTTCGTCCCGATGTAGGGGCGGATCTCCTCGTCTTTTCTCAGATCCAGATTCTTCAGACGATCGAGAGCTTCCACCACCTTTTCGAGCGGCTTGGTGTTGATCACGACCATGACAAAGGAGATGGCGGTGATGATGAGGAATGCAAGGATGCAGGCGAAGAGCAGGACATTTCTTCCCTTTATGACATTGGCGTACACTTCGGATTCCGCATCCTTGATGATCAGAGCCCATCCGCGCTCCGGAAGTACCTTGTAGGCGAGGACATATTTTTCCCCGTTTTCCGTGTATTCAAAGCTTCCCTTGTCCGTGCCGGAGGACTTGATGGTCTCCACGGCGGAGGCGAGCGGGGTTGCTGCGATCTCGGAATTGATCAGGCTTTCGTCGGAATCAAAGATATAGGTATCCTTGTCCAGGTTGACGAAGGAATAGGTGGAACTCTCCAGTCCGGTCGTGACGGATGCGTCCAGGAGATCCTTCAGTCCGGCCGCCTGCATGCCGCCGCCGACGAAGCCGATGATCTCGCCGTTTTCCTTGAGGGACTTGTACATGGAGATGACGAGCTGGCCGGAAGCAGGGGACAGAACGATTCCGAGGTTGGTGACGCCGTCACCGGAAGCGGTGATGGCATCCTGCAGAGCCTTCAGTCCGTCACCGGTACGCATGATCATGCCGGGTACGGCGGGATTGGAGTGGGTGATGACCTCCGATTCCCAGGTGTCGAGGTAGACGCCCTCCCACTGCGGAATCGCGGAATAGAACATTTCATTGTAGGTCTGGGCACGCACGCGGAGCGCTTCGTTGGTGGGATCCTTGACAAAATCCCGCAGCTCGGTGCTCTGGCTGAAGGCACTGATGACCGTCTCCGCGTCGGCGATATACTGCTCGATGATCTGCGTCTTACCGTCCAGAGAGGTCATCATGGCATTTTCCGCCATGGTGGTCATGGATTTTGTCAGGCTGTTATTGGCGATAAGGAAAAGGGCCAGGATACACACGGCCGAGACAATGGAAATAATGAGAGTAATACGAACGGATAGCTTGGTGTTTTTCATGTTTATGTCTCCTCCTGATTCGTAAAATATATGAAAAACCTATACAAAGAATGGTAGATCGTTTCACTTGAAAAATCTACTCAAATTCTGCTGATTTCTTAGCCGATTTCATAACTGATTTCACAGTTGATTTAAGGCCTGTTGCTTCCGGTCGGCAAACAGATCGATCCGTTCGTTGCAAGGAACCCGGTTTTAGGATATAAAAAAGATAGGAACAAAAAACGTTCCCGGAGAAGAATTCCGGAAACGTAAACCGGGGAAAGCATGGATTGGAGGGACAGTGTATGGATGTAACGAAGATGCCGAAGCTGGGATTTGGGTTGATGCGGCTGCCGGAGAAGGACGGAGCCATCGACATGGCGCAGGTGTGCGAGATGGCGGATGCGTATCTGGCGTCCGGAATGAACTATTTTGATACGGCCTATGTGTATCACGGGGGCAATTCGGAGCGCGCGGTGAAGGAAGTGCTGACGAAGCGGCATCCGAGAGAGTCCTTCACGGTTGCGTCCAAGCTTCCCGCCTGGTCGCTGAAATGTGAAGCGGACCGGGACAAGATCATTAACGAGCAGCTCGAGCGCACCGGCCTCGAATACTTTGATTATTACCTCCTGCACAGCATTGAGGACGGCAATAACTACGATACCTACGAGCGTCTGGACTGTTTTAACTGGGGACTTCAGAAGAAAAAGGAAGGCAAGATCCGGAATTTCGGGTTTTCTTTCCATGGCACTCCGGAGCTTCTGACGAAGGTTCTGGACCTGCATCCGGAGATCGAATTCGTGCAGATCCAGCTCAATTACGCGGACTGGGACAACAAGCTCGTCCGCTCCGGGGAGCTCTATGAGATCCTGCATGCGCGCAAGATCCCGATGATCATCATGGAGCCGGTCAAGGGCGGAACCCTCGCCAATATGGCGCCGGAATTTGAGAAAATGTTCAAGGATGCGAGACCGGACAAATCGGTCGCTTCCTGGGCACTTCGCTTCGTGGCCAGCCTGCCCGGGGTCGTGACGATCCTGAGCGGCATGTCGAACCGGGAACAGATGCAGGACAATATCTCCACCTTCACGGATTTTGAGCCGCTGTCGGATGCGGAGAAGGCCGTCATAGACAAGGTGGTAGGAAAGATGCTGAGCATGGAGCTGGTACCTTGCACAAGTTGCCGGTACTGCACGGACGGATGCCCGATGGGGATTAAGATTCCCGATATTTTCCGGGCGCTCAATACGCTCCGCCAGTTCCCGGAAGACATGCGGCCACGGTTTTTCTACAACGGGCTGGTCAGCAGTTCCGGCCGCGCGGGAGACTGCATCGCCTGCGGTCAGTGCGAAGGCGTATGCCCGCAACATCTCGAGATCATCGAGCTTCTGAAGGAGGCATCGGCGCTGCTCGATTGAGGGGGGCATCGGTGAATTTTCAGAGTCTGATCAGATAATAATATTCTCCGGCACCGGCCAGAACGTAGATCTTGCAGATCATGTAGAGCTCGCCGTCGCTGGAAGGGAAGACCTTCGCCTGCGAAACATTCCCCTCGGAGAGCGTGGCATTCATCATAGTGTCGATCTCGCTTCGCGTGATATACTCGGAGACTTCGTAATTGCCGAACATGCCCCGCACTGCGTCCCGGATCTTCTTATCCAGTTCCTCTTCGGTGAGACCGAAGCGCTCACCGACCTGCACATTGTTCAGAACCTCCCCCGTTGTGACATCGACGACCAGCACATAGTAATCGGTCCAGTCAAAATCATAGTCCACGCTGGTAACGACGGTCAGGATATTGTTGCGAAGGTAGGCGTGATAGGAGATATCCATCAGCGTGAGGGAAAATCCCGCAGCCAGTGTTTCCCGTGCATCTATGACCTCCGGAAGGAGATTTGCCTTCAGGGAGGAGTTGAAATCGCGCACAGCGCCCGAATCGATCAGCACTTCCGGAATCCGGTAGCGGCAGCTGTAGGTATTGCCGACGCTGTCACTTCCTTCCACGAGCTCGTCGCAGCAGAGCTGCACATATTGATTCAGGGTATCCTGCGTCCAGTCGTCCGTGATCGGAAGATCATCCGGTGGAGCCCAGGTGGGATGACTCTCCCAGCTGGTCAGGAGCTTCAGATTCTCCTGCTCCGTCCGATTCAGCTCGACGGCGATCGAGGCGGTGCTGGCGGAAGAGGGCTTGTACCAGTCAAAACGATTATAGAATCTGGAGAACCATTTGCTCTTGGTAAAGGTATACCCGTGACGGGCGTAAATCTCGTTGATCGCGCAGCGGAACAGCTTGTCGCTCCAGTCGACCGTATCTTCCGACAGAGCAAGCATATCATCGGTCGTAAGCAGTCTGGTGTCGCTGTCCGGGAAGACAAGGCCGGTCTCCATCAGGGATTGATGGAGGGGAGATACCGGAAGCGGCCAGGGCCCGGGATCCGCAGCTTCCCCGGAACCGGAAGCATCGTCGCCCGACTGCTGCGCATCCGCATCGCCGGAATCGCCGGCCCGGGAGAGGTCTGTATCTCCGGAATCCGCCGGGCGGGGAGCGTCCGCGCTTCCGTCATCGTCGCGCCAGGAAGTATCGGTCTGGTCGGTGGAATCTAAGATATTCGAAGCGGTATTTTCCGCTTCCGATGGGGAATCCGCCTCGCCGTTCCCGGATCCGCACCCTGCCAGGGACAGCAGATTCAGGCACAGCAGCAGGCAGAGGAAAAATGAGATGCAGCGTCGCCTTTGCATAGAATCCCCCCCGATTGATCGCTTCATAAGCAGTCTCCTTTTTGATTGCCGGATATTCTCCGGATCTGCTCAGATTTCCCCTTACAATAGCAATATAGCACAAATAGTCGGACAATTATACTATTTTTCTGAAATGTCTCGCTTTTTGTCCTTGATCATTCACCGGTCACAAGACGTATTGTCAGAATCTTTGCGATCATAGAAGGGGATTATATTTTGTCAGAGTCTTCCCGGGCAAGTTGGGGGCGAAAAAGACAAAAAACGGAGGAACAGATGCGGTATTGTGATATGATGAAGGATAGAGATCGCAATACCCAACGAACCCAAGGAGATGAAAACTATGTTTTGTACAAATTGCGGAGCTAAGATTCAGGAGGGAGCGAGGTTCTGCAGCTCGTGCGGGACGCGGCTGAACATTGCACCGGCAGGGCAGCAGGGAGCGCCGCGGATGGGACAGCAGGTTCCGCAGCAGATGGGGCAACAGGGAGCGCCGCGAATGGGACAGCAGGTTCCGCAGCAGATGGGGCAACAGGGAGCGCCGCGAATGGGACAGCAGATCCCGCCACAGATGGGGCAACAGGGAGCACCGCGAATGGGACAACAGGTTCCGCCGCAGATGCAGCGCGGTCCCGTTCCGCAGGGGATGCAGGGAATGCATATGGCGCAGGGACCGAACGGAACGATTCCGTATACGCCCGTGTACCGGACCGGACCTTCCGTTCCCTGGCACAGCCGCGGCAAGAATGCGCCGGATGCCCCGGGCGCGAAGGGACGGACGATCCTGTTCATCGCACTGCTTTTTATCGCACAGCTCGTGCTGTATTTCATCCTGGTCGCGATCTTTTCCGGGGATGATTCCAACGGACTTTTCGCCCAGATCATCGGACTGATCCCGACGGTCTTGCTGATCATTTTCCTGTACCGGCTGGATGCGGTGGAAAAGGAGCCGCGAGGACTTCTGATCAAGCTCTTTGTCATCGAGGCCATCGTCACCGTGACGGTAGTCACTGTGGCCGAGTGGCTGCTCTGCTCGCTGGCGGAGATTCTTTTCTCCGGTGTCCTGCTGGAACTGATCGAGAACCTTCTGTGCGTGGCGCTGATCGAGGAGCTGGGAAAATATCTCGTTCTGAAGGCCTGCACCTGGAAGCACAAGGCGTTCAACTATTCCTTCGACGGAATCCTCTACGCGGCGATCACGGCGATCGGTTTTGCGGCGATCGAGAATGTATTCTATATCATGGACTATGGCATGGAAGTCGCGGTCGCACGCGTCTTTACAGCGGTGCCGGGACACTGTGTCGACGGGATCCTGATGGGTATTTTCTATGGGCGGGCAAAGCTCTATGAAGCGCGGGGCGATGTGGCAAAGTCAAAGCGCTTCCGCAGATACTGCCTGCTGGCCCCCATCGTAGAGCATGGAATCTACGACTTTATGGCGGGGAATGCGTATGTGAATGGGATATTGTTCTCCCTCTATATCTTCCTCATGTACGCGGTGGTCTTCGTGCTGGTCTGGAGGCTGGCGCAGAAGGATGAGCCGATCTACATCTACCGTCCCGGCTATGTGAATCCCGCCTTTGCGATGCAGGGCGGAATGCCGATGAATGGAGCACCGATGCAGGGGGGGCTCGAGTAACCGGGTATCGCAAAAAGTGAGTAGAACAGGTGCAAAATCGTATTGACGAAAAACGGGAAAACAAAGGATAATAGAGAAGGAAGCCCGAAAGGGTACTGTTAAGAACAGGAAGGATCAGGAGGTAACAGAATGGGTTGTTTTATAGTTCCTGCAGTGGAAGCAGCAGCGGTTACGATCGCTTCGAAGGTAATGAAGAATAGGGAAAAGGAGACGGAAGAGGTTCAGGTTTCTCTCGACGGAGAGCAGATCACGGCCGTTCATAAGCTTCCGATGTCCGAGAAGCTCAGCTGGCTGGCGAAGCTTCAGTGGGGCGGTGCAGCGCTCCTTGCCTTTGAGCATGTTTGGCACGGAGAGGTGGTGCCCTGGTTCCCGTTCCTGACGGCAATGTCAGATCCTGTGGATGCGGCCGAGATGTTCCATGAGATGGGAACAGTCGGCGTCGGTATGGCCATCCTGACGACGGCGGTCTGGGCCGGTATGTTCGGCGTATCCAGACTGATCGAGAAGCGCGCCATGAAGGAGGCATCCGGTCTGGCTAAGGCAAAATAATACCAGACTTCACGGTGGATAATCGAGTGAGTGGTTCTGTGAGGAAACAGGAAAGGGGAAGAAATGACTTTACTGATAACGGTATTTGCCGCGGTGATCGCGACGGTTGCCTGGTATAAGGATGCTTCCGAGGGCAAGATGAATCTTGGACTGCTTTGCTGGTTGTATTGGGGAGCTTCGCTGATGTGGTTCGTGGATGCGATCTTTGAGTTCGCAGAGCTGAAAGCGGAATATTTCGCACCGGCTGCCGAGGACATGCTCAACGATACTTTTCTGGGGCTGTCGGTGGTGGCGCTCGGACTGGTGATCTGGGTGGTAGCACTTCTGATCAAGGATCCCAAAGGTGTCATCAAGAAGAAGCTGTTTACAAAGTAAGGGAAGTGATGAGAGGGCGGTCCTGCAAGGCGGGATGGCCCTCTATCTTTATCGGGGTGATTTATGGATCTGGAAGATTTTTTCAGGGAGAATCAGGAGGTGGCGCTGGCGTTCTCGGGCGGCGTTGATTCGGCCTACCTGCTGTATGCGGCCGGGAAGTATGCTGCGCGGGTGCGGGCATATTATGTGAAGACGGCCTTTCAGCCCCAATTTGAGTATGAGGACGCGTTGCGCCTTACGCAGGTGCTCGGCGCGGATCTGCGCGTGCTGGAGATGGATGTGCTCTCGGACGATACCGTGCGCGCCAATCCTTCCGATCGGTGCTATTATTGTAAGCACAGGATCTTCGGAGCGATCTGCGAGGCTGCGCGGGAGGATGGATTTGTCGTGGTGCTCGATGGGACGAATGCATCGGATGACGAGGGTGACCGCCCCGGCATGCGGGCGCTGCGAGAACTATCGGTGCGTTCCCCTCTGCGGGAATGCGGTCTTACGAAGGCCAGGATCCGCGAGCTTTCGAAGGAGGCGGGGCTTTTTACCTGGGATAAACCGGCCTATGCCTGCCTGGCGACGCGGATTCCGTCCGGGACCGAGCTGACCGCGGAAAAGCTGCGGCGGACGGAGGCAGCGGAAGAGTATCTTTTCTCGCTGGGGCTGACGGATTTCCGTGTGCGGGAGCTGGCCGGCGGCGCCAGAGTGCAGGTGAAGCCGGAGCAGTTCGCGGCCGTCCTGGAGCGGCGGGAAGAGATCGAGCGAAAGCTGAAGGAGTGGTATCCTTTTGCGGTGCTGGATCTTACGGCCCGGTAGGAAAGGTAAGAATATGCGGAAGACGGAAAGGTGAGGTGTGCTTATGCAGACAGAGGTTATGGATATCCTCGAAGCGGTGCGGGACGGGAAGATGAGCGTGGAAGATGCCGTCCTGAAGATAAAGACGGAGCCATTTGAGGATCTGGGGTATGCCAAGGTGGATCTGCACCGAAAGATGCGCCAGGGCGCCGCGGAGGTGATCTACGGCGCGGGCAAGACACCGCAGCAGATTGCAGGGATCGTAGACAGTATGCGGCGCAGCGGACAGAAGACGATCCTGATCACGCGGCTGGACGAGGAGAAGGCACAGGAGACAGAGAAGCTTCTGGAAGGTGATCGGATCGAAGACTTCTGGGAATATCATGCCGATGCGCGTGTGGCAATCCTGGGCAGAATCCCGAAGCCGGATGGCATCGGAACCATCGTGGTCGCAACCGGCGGGACGAGCGATATCCCGGTCGCCGAGGAAGCGGCTCTGACAGCGGAGGTCCACGGCAACCGGGTCGTGCGGCTCTATGATGTCGGAGTAGCGGGGCTGCACCGGCTGCTGGCGCACAAGGAGGAGATCATGTCCGCAAGCGTGATCGTCGCCATTGCGGGCATGGAGGGAGCGTTGGCCAGCGTCATCGGCGGCCTGGCGGACTGCCCGGTGATCGCTGTCCCCACGAGTGTCGGCTATGGTGCTTCCTTCCACGGAATCTCTGCATTGCTCTCCATGCTGAACAGCTGCGCGAGCGGCGTATCGGTCGTCAATATCGACAACGGGTTCGGCGCGGGGTTCCTCGCCAGCCGCATCAATCACATGACGGGGCGATGAAGCATTAAAAGAGTTTCGTAGCGGGCGGATTACGGGCGGAACGATGGGAAAGGAGCCGGATTGCCCGTAAAGCAAAGAAGACAGAAAAGAACGCTTACGGGCGGAGCGATGGGAAAGGAGCCAAATTGCCCGTAAAGCGAGGCAGGAAGGACGGCTCGGAAGTCCAATCAGCGAAGCGTTGAAGCATTAAAAGAGTTTCATAGCAGGAGTTTTACGGGCGGAGCGATAGAAAGGAGCCAGGCTGCCCGTAAAGCAAAGAAGACAGAAAAGAACGCTTACGGGCGGAGCGATAAAAAAGAAACCGGATTACCCGTAAAATGGTTGTACGAGGGTATCACAGGAAAGGAAAGAAGCGATGAAGACTTTATATATTGATTGTGCAATGGGAGCGGCCGGCGATATGCTGACCGCAGCTCTCCTGGAGCTACTGCCGGAGGGGAATGACTTCCTGGAGCGGCTGGGCGGGGCCGGAATCCCCAATGTGACTGTGCATCGGGAGGCATCCGTGAAGTGTGGCATCACGGGGACGCATATCTCCGTTAAGATCGATGGAATCGAGGAGGGTGAGGAAGATCACGACCACGACCATCACCACGATCACGATGACCATGACCATGAGCACCACCACCACGACCACGATGATCATGATCACGACCATCACCATGATCACGATGATCACGACCATGACCACGACGCCCACCATCATCATCACCACACCCACCTCGCGGACATCGAGCGGATCGTCGGCTCCCTTAAAGTCTCGGAGAAGGTGAAGAAGGATGTCCTCGCTGTCTATGGTCTGATTGCCGAGGCGGAGAGCAAGGCGCACGGCATGCCGATCACGGATATACACTTCCATGAGGTTGGGACGATGGATGCGGTGGCGGATGTCACGGCCGTCTGCATGCTGATGGAGGAGCTGCATCCGGAGCAGGTGATCGTATCCCCGATCCACGTGGGAAGCGGTCAGGTGCGCTGCGCGCATGGCGTTCTGCCTGTACCTGCACCTGCGACGGCGCATATCCTGCAGGGCTGCCCGACCTACGGCGGTCAGATCCGCGGTGAGCTCTGCACCCCGACGGGAGCGGCGCTTCTGAAGTATTTCGCGACCTCCTTTGGCCCGATGCCCGTGATGCGCACGGAACGCATCGGTTACGGTATGGGCAAGAAGGACTTCGAGATGGCGAACTGTGTGCGTGTGATGCTCGGAGAATCCGAAGAGCAGACGAGCGATGCGTTCGAGCTTGAGTGCAATGTGGATGATATGACGCCCGAGGAGATCGGGTTTGCGATGGAGCGCCTCTATGAAGCGGGCGCGGCAGAGGTCTATACGGTGGCGGTGGGGATGAAGAAAAACCGTCCCGGGGTCCTGCTGAAGGTGATCTGCGAGGCAGATCCGAAGGAGCAGCTGGTGAAGACACTCTTCAAATATACGACGACCATTGGCGTGCGTGAGCATGCGTTCCGTCGTTACAAGCTGCGCAGAGAGATTCGGGAGATCGAGACGCCCTACGGCATCGTGCATGAGAAGGTGTCCGAGGGCTACGGCGTCACCCGCCGCAAGCTCGAATATGACGATCTGAGCCGTATCGCAACCGAGCGCAGCCTCACCCTTGCCGAGGTCCGCGACGCTGCAAGAAAAACGCAATCATGAAGTGATGATTCATTGCCAATGAGCACCTGACAAGAACTGAAAAACACTGAAAAACACTGTCCCGAATCCCTAACAGACTTTAGCACACGGGAAGGGGCAGGCAGTCCATGGCCACGAACATATAAAACGCCGACGGTTTTCCGTCGGCGTTTCTGCTACATCTTCTTATGAGCCAGGAATCCCTCCCCGAAGACTTCGCTGGTCTCGGTCACCATGATAAATGCGGAATCATCGATCTCATGCGCCGCGTTGGTGATCTGGTAGGTCTGGGACTTGGAGCAGGCGCAGAGGATGACATCGCGCCCGTCCTGTGTGTAGGTACCGATGGCGCGGATCAGGGTGGAGCCGCGGTCCGTGATCTCGCTGATGGCCTGGGCGAGGTCCAGTCCGTGCGTCGTGATGATGATCAGGAGCTTGCCTGCACCGAAGCCGTAGAGGATGCGGTCCATCACGATCGACGTCGTGAAGGCTGCGATCAGACCGTAGAGCACGGCATCCACGTTGCCGAAGACCGGCCAGCCGAGCAGGATCACGAGAAAATCCGTTGTCATCGTCACCGCACCGAAGGAAAAATACGGATGCCGCACCTTGATGGTCATGATCAGCAGATCCATGCCACCCGAGCTGCTTCCCCGCATATAGAAAAGTGCCATGGCGGAACCGATGCACAGACCCGAATACAGCGCTGCCATCATCGGACTCCCGGTATATGCGGGCGTAAGCGGGAATATAAAATCCATGAAAATCGTGCTGATGATCATGGTCTTGGCTGTCTTGATCAGGAATTTCGCTCCGACCACACGCCAGGAAACGATGACCAGCGGGATATTCAGGATCAGGGTTGTAAGACCGATGGGCAGGCTCCAGAGCGCGTTCATAAGGAGCGCGAGACCGGAGATACCGCCGGGTGAGAAATTACCCATCTTTGCAAAGGTATAAAAACCCATCGCGTACAGGATCCCGCCGATGATATCGATCAGGATATCCTCGCACCAATGCTTTACGCGCCGCTTCGTGATCGGCCCGAACCGTGCCCTGCGTGCCGCACGCCGTTCCTTCCGTTCTGCCTTCCGATTGCTCCGCCGCTCCTGCTTCAGAGTCTTCCGATCGCTCCGCCGTTCCAGTCTCAGAGCCTTTTTCTCGCTCCGCTGCTCCCGCTTCAGAGCCGTCTTCTCTGCCTTCTTCATCAAAATCCGTCTCCTAAACCTTTTATCCAACGTACACAGATCATAGTATAGCAGAAATATTCCCCTTTGTGGTATGATAGCGGAGAGGGAAGAGGGATGAATCTGATACAGGAAAAAATACCATACAAAACGGCCCGACTGAGTTCCACCAGAGTGATCACACTTGGATTTCTGGCGGCAATCTTTGTCGGGGCTCTTTTTTTGCTTTTACCCTTCGCGACGGCTCCCGGCGAAGAGACCGATTTTCTGACGGCGCTCTTTACCGCGACGACCTCCATCTGCGTGACAGGGCTCGTCGTCGTTGACACCTATTCCCACTGGTCCCTGTTCGGCCAGATCCTGATCCTGATCCTCGTCCAGATCGGCGGTTTCGGCGTCATCACCCTCTATTCCATGGGCATGCTGGCGCTGAAAAAGCGCTTTACCCTGCGCACTCGCATGCTGATCATGGATTATTACAATCTCGATTCCATCGAAGGTCTGATCCGCTTTATGATCCGTGTGATCCGCGGAACCCTTATGATCGAGGGGCTCGGAGCGGTCCTCTACGCGTTTGTCTTCATACCGCAGTTCGGCTTTGCCCGCGGTCTCTGGATCTCGATTTTCAATGCCGTATCCGCCTTTTGTAATGCGGGCATGGATGTCATCGGCCCCAGCTCCCTGATCCCGTACCGGACCGATCTGCCGGTCAATCTGATCACCATCTTCCTCATCGTGATGGGCGGCCTCGGCTATGTCGTCTGGTTCGACTGCGCGTCGACGCTGCGTGGCGGCATCCGGAAAAAATACCGTCCGCTGACCATCTGGAAACGCCTGAGCGAGCAGACGAGACTTGTCCTGTGGCTGACCCTCTTTTTCCTGCTGAGCGGGACGGTGCTGGTGGCGATCTTTGAGTGGAACAATCCGGCGACCATCGGCAATCTGAGGAGCGGAGAAAAGCTCCTTGTCAGCTTTTTCCAGTCGGTGACTTTCCGTACGGCCGGGTTCGCGACCGTGCCCCAGGAAGCACTGACGAATCAGACCGTGATCGCAGGATGTCTGTATATGCTGATCGGCGGATCCCCCGTGGGCACCGCCGGCGGTATCAAGACCGTGACTTTCTTTGTCGTCGTCTTGAATGTGATCTCCTTCATTCGGGACCGTGAGGAAACAATCGTCTTCGGGAGGAGCATTTCCCCGAAGCTTGTCAACAAGGCCACCGCGATCCTCACCTTCAATGTGGGGCTGACACTGATCCTCATCCTCGCGCTGATGCAGACCGGCGATATATCGGCCTCCTCGGCGGCGTATGAGATGTTCAGCGCGACCGGTACCGTGGGGCTCTCCCGCGGCCTTACGTCCTCCCTGAATACGGCGGGACGGATCCTGGTGATGATCGGTATGTACGCCGGGCGTATCGGCCCGATCTCGATGGCGCTCTTCTTCAGCACGGCGCGCCCGGAGCAGAACAATATCAAGCATGCCACGGGGCATTTTATCGTGGGATAGGACCTGTAGCACAGGAGCAAAGGAAAGGATGCACGTATGAAATCATTTGTAGTCTTCGGAATGGGGAAATTCGGACAGGCCGTGGCCAACCGTCTGATCGAGGGAGGAGCGGATGTCATGGTGGTGGATAATGACGAGGATGTCATTAATCAGTATTCCTCCAAGGCGACTGCCGCGATCGTAGCGGACCTGACGGACCCTGCGGTCATCAAGGGACTCGGCATCTCGGCCATGGACTGTGCGGTGGTGGCGATGGGCATGAGCCTCGAGGCCAGCATCATGTGCGTCATGGTATCTAAGGAATGCGGGATCAAGAAGGTCGTCGCAAAAGCGGGGAGTCGCCGCATGGGCAAGGTCCTGCAGCGGATCGGCGCGGACGAGGTGATCTTCCCGGAGGAGGAGAGTGGCCATCGTACCGCAAGGCACCTGCTTTCCAGCAACTTCCTCGAGTTTTTCGATATCAACGAGGAGCTTGCCATCGTCGAGATGAACCCCCGACCGGAATGGGTCGGGTATTCCCTGAAGTCCCTCGGTCTCCGGCAAAAATACGGCGCCAATGTCATCGCGATCAAGGATGGCATCATCGAGGAATATGTCGATCCGGAGCGCCCGCTGAAGGCGGATGCGCCGCTCCTGATCATGGTGCACAAGAAAAACGTCGACCGGCTCGACCGCCGCGGCAGTGGCAAGGCAAAACAGGAAGACAAAAGCAAATCCTGAAGATCCGGGATCACGGAATCGTTCAAAAGGAAGGAGAAAGCGATGATAACCCGTAAGATTTTTGCTGCGAAAAAATTTATGGCGCTTTTCCTTGCAGGAGCGCTGCTTCTGGCCGGATGCGGGGAACAGGGACCACGCGAAGAGCCACCGTCCCCGGATTCTTCCTACACGGTGAATCATCCGCAGGAAGGTACGGACACCGGCGCAGGTGAAGCAGGGAATGCGGAAGGCTCCGGCAGCGAAAGTGAAGCAGGAAATGCGGATGCTTCCGGCAGCGGAAGCGAAGCGGGGAATGCGGACGCGGCACCGGCCGTCATCGGTCCCGATATCGTAAAGCAGTTCCTGCGCGGAGAGCGGACCCTGCAGGTGAAGGACAGTTACCTCTCCGATACGATGATGATAAACGGGGCGAATCTGAAGGCCGGCGCGTCGTACGATTTTGACGGACTGGCGGATGCGGTGATGCTCGATGCCTATGAGGGAGGAAGTCTGAATTTTGACATCGACCGCAGACAGTACCGGACGCTGGATATCTCCTATGCCCCCGGAGAGTGGTATCTGCTCTGCCTCTTTTTCTCCAATCCGAAGGTGTCCTACGATGAGTCCCAGGCCTATTTTGTTCTGCAGGAGCTGGATGGGGAGCTGTACCTCGCCCATGCGAACGAATCCTACTACCGCGTGTATTCCTACCTGTGTGAGAACGGGCTGAGCGCGAATACGGGCTCGGGCGGTGCAGGCTATTTTGGCTACAGCTATTACGTCTGTGACAGTAATGGCGACTACCGGGAATACTATCACGGTGCGGATACCTGGTATGGCTGGAGCTTCTACGAGGAGGGCGATGACCACCCGCCGATCAATGCGCTGGTCGAGGATTTTGCCGCCGCTCAGGAAGCGGCCGGCAAGGCGGACACGCTGGATAATTTCTACATGACCCAGTATTGCATCGACGGTCAGTATTACTACTTCATGCAGCTCGATCACGGGGATGAAGGGATTCTGCAGGAATTCGCCGATTTTGCGCAGGCAGAAAATGTCAGGATCAGCACCATGGACGAGGTAAATGCCGCACTGGAAAAACGCGGCAAAGCACTCGGCTTGCCTTCGGACTATGCGGGCAAGGACAGCCCGGAGATCGATTATGAAGGCACATGGTTGTATGCCGATGAGAATCCGCAACCGAAAAATGCCGATCTGGCGATACTCGAGGGCAACTGGGAGATGATCTCCTACGAGATCGGCGGAAGCTTCACCTCCACGGAAGGACAGACTGATCCCTACGCACTCCTGACCTTCCGGAAGAAGGGCTGGGGGAATTATACCGCAGATGCTTTCTGGCTTCGGGGCGGTCAGGTGGGAAGGCATTTTGAAGGAGCGGACCTCGTCCGGAAGGACGAAAACGACTACGCCGAGGATTACCGCTGGAGCGTAGAAGCCGATGTGAAAATAGAAGGCAACCCTTCCGCCGGCTGCCTTATTTACCCGGTGCAGGATGACATCCTGCGGATGGATCTGGGCTATACGGATCGTAATGGCAAGGCGGGAACCATCACCTACCATTTCCAGAAGGAACTCCTGGGACATCCCTATCTGGCCACGGACGGCCTGAGCGCCTATCTGCAGCAGGAGCTGAGCATGGCACCTGCAAATACGAACATGATGATCGGGCTGAAGGAACTCTATCCGGGCAATCCGGGGACGGACAATATCCCCGTGATCTGTCTCGCCGGTGCAACCGAGGACGACGGATTTCCGCTTTGCTTCCTTAGCCCTGCAGATCTGAAGATTCAGTTCTACTGGGATGAGATCTACATGGATGAAATGGATCTCGCTGCAGGAGAGACCGGGATCCTGATGATCCCGGTGCCGGAATACGGAGAGTATTTCCGCATTCAGTTCTCCATAGACGGGGGCAATCAGTACTATTACTGGGATGCCACGAAGGAGAGCATCGGGTATGGAACTTCCGATTATTCGCCCCTTCCGAAGCCCCAATGGCTGTATTTCACACTGTAATCCGAAAAAAAGAAACGCTCCGGCCACCAGAAATGGCCGGAGCGTTTTGCATGTTTCAGGCAATGCTTTTTCATCTAAGTCCGAATCAGAAAATGACACCGAGCTCCTCGCAGGTCTTCCGGAATTCGGGAGAGTAGAGGAAGCCATCCGGCAGATCGCCTGTGGAGAGCTTCTCCTCCTTCATCGTTGCAAGCCAGTTCTCAACTTCCGCATTCTCCGGATCCCGACCCAGAATCATGCGATAGAGCGCCCGGATGTAATCCGCATCCGAATAATCCAGGCTTTGGAATTCTTCACTTGCAAGGAAGCGGAAGGCGATGTCACGAATGGTCTGATTTTTCCTGTTCGCTTCATCGGTCCAGTAGATGAGACCTTCCGCGTCCCCGTCTCTGCCCAGCGCGCCGCGATAGAAGCGCTCCACCAGATATCTGGTACCGGCAGGATAGGCCGATCCATCCAGTTTCATCTCACCGGGGAGGAATCCGAGCTCCGAGCAGCGCTCGACGAATTCCACGGAGTTCACAAAGCCGGCCACGATCTCGGAACGGGTCTTTTTGCCTTTTAGCTGATCCAGCCAGTAGCTTCTGCCATCCGCATCGGGCTCACGGCCGAGGATCGCTTTGTAGAGCATGAGGACAAATTGCTCATCGGTGAGTTCTGCTCTGGAAAGGTATTCGTCGCTTTGCAGGAAGCCGAGGATGGTATTGGCGCCATCCATGCGGTGATCCTCGAGTCGGGTCAGCCAGTAGATCCTTCCGTCCGCATCGGACTCTCTCAGAAGAATGTAACGATACAGATCCTCCAGGAAGGCGCGGATCTGAGAATCCTCACTCAGTTCCCTCTGAACGGTGGCGGTATCCTTGGCAAAATTCCCGCCTTCGTAATCTGCGGCGTAGAGCTTGACCGTATTTCCTTCGGTCAGGGACAGATCTTCGATGCTGCCGTCAAAAGCGCCGTCCAGCACCGGGAAGGTGGAGAGGGCCAGGATCCTGCCGTTTTCATCGCGCACCTGCACCATGATCGCAGCCGCGTCGGAGGTGCCGCTAAAACGGGCTTCACTGACACTGGCTTCGAAGCTGTCAATCGTGACGGTTTTGTTTTTGGCCTGTGCCGTTATGGGCAGCAGCACGGTGCAGAGGAGCGCTGCAAAAAGAATACTTAATTTTTTCATCTTCGCGTCCTCCTTCCTTAAAACCATGTGATGAGACCATCCCAGTAGACGCCGGAACCGGAACCGATCTGGGTGCCTCCGAAGGTCTCTTCGCTGTCGAAACCATTGTTGAGTACCATGGCGGATACGCCGCCTTCCCCGCCGTTCGGGCTGATCAGATACTGCTCTGTGATGTTGTCAACCCAGACATTTCCGTCAAAAATCTTCGCGGGAGCAAAGCCGATCAGGAACAGAGTTGCATCCACTGCATCATCATTTCCTGCGATATACCCACTCCAGTTGTGATCCGCATCCTCATGTTCGAGGAGTCTGGTCGATCCGTCATCGTAGGTCAGGAACAGGGACAGATCCTGACTTCCTTCGGCAGCATCTTTGGTCGGGTGGTAGTAGGTCGCCCAGATGACGATCTGCTCGCCTGCAAAATAGTTGTAGGTGAATTCGACCTCACCACCCGGGATGGAGTCGACCCAGATGCGATCGGTCCGTTCGCCCTCATCGAAGTCCGTGGCTCCGCCGAGATAGCGGTAACTGAAGACGAGACCGATGCGTTTGATGGTGATCTCCTTCGTGACACCGCCGGTATAGGTAATGACCAGCGGGATCTCACTGTAATAGTTCGAGGCGAAGGTCAGCTTGATCTTCGTCAGATCGGTCTTGTCGATCGTCACGCCTTCGCTCATCCATGCGGCATCTTCCCGGAAATCAACATCCGTGATCGCGTAGGTAGAGGCGCCGATGTTGTTCAGTGGCTGCAGATAGATAGTGGAATCGCCGATGTAGACATAGGCGCTCATGTCATCGCCGGTTGCCCAGACAGGATCCGTCCGGACACCGTTCGGTCCGAGACCGCCGTAGGCTTTGGTTTCCCCTTCGCCGGTCGCTGCCACGTAGGTATTGCCGGCCTTGAGGACGCGGAGATTCATGCCGTAGGGCTCGAGGCCCAGTCCTTCAAAATATAGATTGAAGGAATCATCCGTAGCTGCCTGGGCAGCATAGATGCCGTCTTCATTTGAAGGGAAAATATTCGCATAATTCCCTCCGACCTTAGCATTTGTGTAATTGTCGGCCACAACGACCAGGGCTGCATCACGTTCGCCGAAGCAGGAGACTTCATCCGCGCGGGTGCGGGAATAGAAGGTGGTGCCGGTTCCCGTGGAATCATTCCAGTCCGTGCAGATGAGAAGTTCATCCATGTCCGCCAGCTCGTAGACCGGAAGATGACTTACGATCGGCGCACCGTTGAATTCATCGTATCCCCATTCCACGGTGTAAATATTGCAGGCCCTTGTCTCGGTCGTTCCGTCTGCCTTGTGGACGGTGATGGGATCGCCGGCCCTTTCGAATTTCACCTTTTCCCGGTTGACCATTTCATGGACGGCCCAGTAGTAATCATCCATGGTAATTTCTGGGTCATAAAGATCAAATACCGGTAGACCAAAATTCTCAAACATACTTACCCGGATAAAACGACCGTAGAGTTCCGTGGCCAGAAGTTCTGCATATTTTTCGGTGTCGGTCAGATTGTCCTGAATGGCCTCCGGATCAAATGCATACAGGTATTTTTTTGCTTCCTCCACGATCTCCGGAGAACCGGCATCGGGATAGACCAGCGTCGGATGCAGATCACGCTTCTCATCCGAAGCCGGATGGAAGGTATAGATGCAGGAGAGATCATTGAAGGCATTATCTAGATCATCGGAAGGGGAATCTGACCATCCCAGCCAGTGTTCATACGGCTCCTCCGGCTCCTCCGGATCATCCTGAGCACCGACCCCTACTGCTATGATCTTTTTGGTAGCATATCCGTCTCCAAGCGGAGTAGATTTGAAATCTACGCGGACCTTAACGGTATCGCCGGCTCCCTGAACGATAAACGGAGCGCCGGGGTGGTGGATATCCCAGTTGAAGACATCCTCGGCCGGCATAAAGTAGTAGCCTTCATCATCGAGCTCGACTTCTCCCTCCAGTCCGTTCGTCCAGTTGGCGCCATCGTCGACCGAGTACAGGATACGATATCCGACGGTCTGATCGGAATCCCCCTGTTCCAGACCATCGGGGATGACCCAGTACTCAAGCTCTTCCGGGTCGGCATAGGTTACATTGGTTTCCTCCGGATCCGGAGTACCCACCTCCTCCGTATCCGCGGCCGCTTCGCCGGTTCCCAGCTCGGTTGCCAGCGACAGGAAGGCCAGACGCGGAAGTCCCAGGACAAGCACGGGGACTGTTAAGAGGAGTGCCCAGAACCGTTTTTGGTGAATCAAAAAAGGACCTGTTCGTTCATGCATAAAGTCATTCCTCCTTCGGGAAAAATGTGATAAAACACCCCTGCCACAAAGGGTGACAGGGGTGAGCGTTTTCCAAAATGCTATTTGCGCAAAGTATTACAGGTCGAGGGAATCAAGCATATTTTGGAATTCCTGGGAGTAAAGGAAGCCTCTTGCGACATCGTCGCGGCTCGCTCCGCCTGCCAGCTGTTCCAGCCAGTAAGCCTTACCTTCCGTATCCGGCTCACGGCCGATGCAGACCGAATACAGGGAGGTGACATACTGATCATCCGTGTATTCGAACGCCTGGTACTCAACACTGTGCAGGAAGCCGAAGAGTACATCTTCGAGCGTATAGCCTTCCACGTTCATCTTTTCGACCCAGTATTCGATCCCTTCCGGATCCGGCGTGCGGCCGAGGGAGGTCGCATAGAAGTGTTCGATGATGAAGCGGTATTCCGAGCGGTACGGCGTGCCATCCGGGAAGGTCTTGCCCGGAAGGATGCCTGCAGCTCCGCAATAAGCCTGGAATTCCGGTGTATTGATGAAGCCTCCGATGATCTCGTTGCGGGTCGCGCCGCCTTCCAGCTGCGCCAGCCAGTGTGCCTTGCCTTCCTCATCGGCGGATCTGCCGAGGATGCCCTGATAGAGGAAATCAACGAATTGTTCGTTCGTCAGTTCCTTCGCCAGGAACTCATCGCTGTTGAAGAAGCCGTAGATCAGGTTTGCGCCGTCGAAGAGATGGCTCTGCAGACCATCCAGCCAGTACTGCATTCCGGCTTCGTCGCCGCCGCGGCCGAAGAGGGTATTGTACAGGTTGTTCAAAAGATCGATCTGCTCCTGTAAGTGGTCATCTGCGCCAACGGTAGCGATCGCGATGGTGGAGAAGTAATCGGTTTCAAAGAACAGGACATTATTTTCCGGATCAAATCCGCCCTCCAGCTCCATGGCATTGCCATCCGGGTCAATGGAAAGGATCTTGACATCGTTCGAACCGATCAACGAAGCAATGTCTCCGTCCAGCGCAAGGTCTACATGAACCGGATTGTCCAGAGGATCGTCAGCGCCCAGAGGAATTCTCCATGCCTCGTTCAGGTCCCTGGAGCCTCTGTAGATGACATTATCCAGGGAGATATTGAGTACATCCGCAACCTGCATGCCCTTGGAATTTGCGTAATCCGTAAGCACCGTAGCGGGATTGGTAATTGCGGCTACGAAAGCCATTTCGTCCTCGGCTGCACTCTTGACCGACTGGGTGGCAGAGGAAGCATCCGTGACACTTAAGAGGGCAGTGCCTGCTTCGAGCGCGAGGTCGCCGATGTTCACAGAACCACCGGTAATCCCTTCCGCTTCGGTAGCCACTTCGTCGTCCACTTCTTCGAATTTCGCACCGAGGTGGAAATTGCCCTGTCCGATCTCAAAGGTATACACGGAAATATTTTCACCGGTTTCGAAGGGGAATCCATTACAGGTAAATTCTACCAGTTGCTTGCCGGGGTCCGGGTTCAGCTTCAGAGTCAGGTCTCCGCCGGAAGGCAGAACCGCTAGTCCGCTTCTCCGTCCGGACATTCCTGATGCTTCTTCTTCGATAAAGGAGAGTGCCGAGCGCGGTTTTTCAAGATCCGCTTTGGTATAGGACTTCGGTCTGTTCGGATTGTCCAGGTCCACCCAGTCGAAGCTGATAAAATCGAGTGTGCCGCCGCCAACATAGTCATCGGAGCCTTCGTACTGTGGATCAAAATACCAGCCGAAGTTTCCGATCTGGATCTCGCTGTTTGCCAGGTTTTCTTCATCTCGCACTGCGGGAGCAACGGTCACTTCCACATCGTAGATCGCACCTTTTCTAATCGTGAGTTCATTCCAGATGAGCAGTTCCGTATAAGCCTTTACGACGTCGATCTGGTTCTTGAGATCGATCAGATCATTCGCACCAAGCGTTACGGTCGTTCCCGCATCATTCGCATTTGCTTTTGAGGTAACCCGGATCTGCGTATATTTGCTTATGACGGACGAGCCAAAATAGAAGGTCACGGTGTCATCCGAGGGATCATTCGGGGTACCGCCGTCGTTGTAAGGCGCATTGACGTTGACCGTTTCCGCATACCTCTGGTTGACCTGTTCGAATTGAAGATTTCTGGCTACATTTTGGGTACTCGGATAGATGTCAAAATCCATGATCGCCTGATTGCCATGACCGGCACCCATGAGGATCGTAGCATCGGAAGGATCGTTGCCGCGTTCGGTATTGCACGATCCGGTAGCGGTATAGTTGACGGTAGCCTGGGCACGAGGAAGGTTGGGGCCGGGCTGACCGCCGCCGCCTTCTCCGCCGCCACCGCCATTGGCCGAGCCGAGGGTAATTTCAAGAACATATCCTACTAAATCCTGGCTCAGATCAAGATAAAACGGCTGCTCATTCTCGATCGCTTCGCGAATCTCACCGCTGAATGCTTCTGTTTCTCTGATAGGATCAGTACCTTGATTATCGTACCGACTGGTGGTCTTTGTTCCGGAATGATATGGCCGGCCGGGACAGTAAACGATGCACTTGATCTTGTAAGTATCATCCAGATTCTCCAAAAATACAGACTTAGCACCACTTGCATCCGTCGTACCGGCATAGCCGTCACCGTTTACCGGATTGAGATCAGCATCCACCACCCAATAATCCAAATGGTATCCGCCGAGCGCTTCATTAAAGTTCGTTATTCCTTCTGCCTGAAGGATATCGTCCGGAATCAGGCAGTAGGTGCTGAAATTAACAGGCGCTGCAATGGAATTGGCCTTCGCCGTCATGGGCATGACGCCGATGCTGCCGAGCACCATCGCTGCGCTGAGCAGAATGCTCCAGATTTTTCCTTTCCATTTCTGTTTCATAGAATGTTTTTACCTCCCTGTAATGAGATTTTTGCACAGACGGACGGATCAAAAGCATTTCGTCCATACAGATAACGTCATTTTAGCAATTTGTGTACTCAATTTCCATACGATTTCCGAAGTGTCACGAAACGGAAAGAGATGATGCCGTTTCTGAAAAAATTATAAACGGAAATTCAGGTGAAAAAACATTGTAAATACGGCGTTTTCCAAAAAAAAGAATTTTGTTTGTCGGCGAAATCGTTTTCGCGATTTCCGATTTGTCACGAAGGCGAGACTAGCTACAGCTTCGAAATCCTGCCTGGGGGATCCCCATCGGAACCGGTGGAAGGCAAATGTAAAAAAATTATGAACATGTAAAAAAAATGCTTACGAAGGTAAAGGATATACCTTTACTGAAAAGTGAAATAATAAGAAAATGAAACCAACAGGGAGGGAACTTCCGATATGAGAAAGAATTTTGGCATTGCCGCGATGGCTCTGCTGATCCTGGGCGCCGGACTTCTGGCCGGCTGCGGAGAGCAAAAAGGGGAGCTGAGCGGCAAGTGGGGATACATTCACGATCCGGAGACGGTGATCCTGTCGGTGAAGGACAATGGCAAGGCAGTCTATAAGGGGGAAAAGTACGACGCACAGACGGACGGAACCTTCCTCACACTGACCGATGCGGACGGAGAGACCCTTCGCCTTCGCTATACGAAGGATGAGAAGGAATTCTACCTCTATGAGCCCTGCACTTACAATTATATGGATGAGGGGACGCCGGACGGGCTGCTGGGCAACTGGTACGATCCGGACACCCGCTGGAGCTTTGAATTCACGGACAGCGGCACCTTCATCGAGGATGGATATTTTCCGGGGTATTACGAGATCGACGAGACGAACGGTGAGATCCATCTGGTCTACAACGATCATTTCTATGACACGACGCTTTACTACCGGGTCGAGGGGAGCGAGCTGACCATCGAATATCCCTGGTCCATGGTAAAGGCGCAGTAGACGAAGCTTTTTCGAGTTTCTTATGGTTTCTTAGGCGGCTTGCCGCCTTGGTGACCCTTCGCCGGGAGCCGGTACACTTCCGGAGGAGGCAGTTTCACTATTTATAGGAGGGTAAATATGAAAAGATCAAAAGTACTTGCAACATTACTTGCCGGTGTCATGGTCCTTTCCCTTGCCGGATGTGGTAGCGGCAGCGGATCGACCGGGGGCAATGGCGGCGGCAGCAGCAGCAGCGGCGGTGGATCTTCCGAAGCGATCAGCCTCGAGATGTGGTGTATCGCTACCGAGAGCGATTCCAACCGTCATTCCTATGAAGCAGCCATCGCAGATGTCTGCGCAGCGCATCCCGAAGTGACCTTCACCTGGGAAGCAATCGAGAATCAGGCTTACAAGACCAAGATCAAGGCAGCAGTCTCCGCAAACGAGATGCCTGACATCTTCTTCACCTGGTCCTGCGCATTCCTCGGCGACTTCGTAGCTGCTGACCGTGTGTACTGCCTGGATGATGCATATCAGAACTTCAAGAGCGAGCTTCCTGAGGTTATGATGGGCAACTCCACCTACGACGGCAAGCACTATGGTGTGCCTCTTACCATGAACATCGTTGGCCTGTTCGCTAACATGGATCTGCTCAAGCAGGTTGGCTATGATGAGGTTCCCGGTTCCTACGAAGACTTCATCGCATGCTGCGACAAGCTGGTCGAGGCAGGCATCATTCCTTTCGGCTGCGCAGGCAAAGAGACCTGGTGCGTGACCGAGTATCTTGAGTCCGTGATCGAGAAGAGCTGCGGTGCAGATGTCCTCAATGACATCTTCCTTGGCAGAGCAACCTGGAACAATCAGGATGTGGCTGACGCCGTGGATACCTTCCAGGGCATGGTTACCAAGGGATACTTCGATCCCGAAGGCATCGCTCTTTCCAACGATGAAGTAAAGGCCAACTTCATGTCCGGAAAGTATGCATTCTACATGAACGGTACCTGGAACTGCGCAGACTTCGCCGCTGATCCTGACTTCGGCGCAAAGGTGAAGGTTTCCGAGTTCCCCGTTATCAATGCAGACAAGGCGAAACTCGGCCAGCTCATCGGCGGACCTTCCGATACTCTGGCAGTCGCTAAGTCTTCTCCCAACGCAGCAGCAGCTGCACAGTTCACCTTCGAGCTCGGCCGTCTGATCTGCCACTACGGCTATCTGGATGGCTGCGGACTTCCCGCATGGACTCCTTACGGTGATACTTCCAGCGTCAACGCTCTGACCCAGACCGTGTCTGAGATCTGCGCGAATGCTGATACCTATGTTCTGTTTGGTGATACCGCTATGAACGCAGACGAAGCAAATACCTATCTGTCCTATGTAGATCAGGTCTATGGCTGCCAGATCGACGGCGCCGGCTTCGTAAGCGGACTTGCAGCAGACATCCGCTAATCCGTTCCGTTCGTTCGACCGGATAGAAGATGAATGATTTACCTGCGGCTTTTCCGGTTCCATAAAAGCCGGAAAAGCCGCAATTTTTAGGCTTATTACAAGTATCGGAAAATGGAAGGCCAAGACTCCATGAGTAAAAAAACCATCAACGCCATCAATATCATCTTATTTCTGCTTCCGGGGCTGATCCTCTTTGTGGGAGTCCTGATCGCCCCGATCGCGCTGTCGGGCTATTACAGCTTTTTTAACTGGAATGGCTTCGGACCGAAGGAATTCATCGGTTTTTCCAACTATAAGGAGCTTTTCACCAGCGATGCCATCGGCTTTTTGAAGGCGCTGGGGAATTCCCTCCTGCTCGCCGCACTGTCCGTCTTTGTACAGCTCCCGGTGTCCCTGGGACTGGCCCTGCTGCTGGGCAGAAGCATCAAGGGCGAGCGCGGCTTTTTGTCCATCTTCTTCATGCCCGTGCTGATCTCCACCGTGGTCATCGGTCAGCTCTGGCTGAAGATCTACAATCCTTCCTACGGTATCCTGAATGTGGTTCTGACCAAGATCGGACTGGAGAGCTGGACGAGGATCTGGCTCGGAACGCCCGAAACCGCACTCGGAGCCTGCTTTGCTCCCACGCTGTGGCAGTATGTCGGCTACCATATGCTGCTGATGTATGCCGGTGTCAAGGGTGTCTCTCCGGATCTGCGCGAAGCGGCTAAGATCGACGGAGCGACGAACGGGCAGGTGAACCGTTATATCGTCATCCCTTCGATCAAACCGATCTTGAAGGTGAGTGTAATCTTTGCAATCACAGGATCGTTAAAATCCTTCGACCTCATATATGTCCTGACCAACGGCGGTCCGCTTCATGCCACCGAGGTACCCAGCACGCTGATGATCAACATGCTGTTCCTGCGCAACCGCTACGGCATGGGCAGCACGATCGCCGTGATGCTGATCGTCCTATGCTTTGCTTTTGCACTTCTGATCAATCGCTTGTTTAAGGAGAAAGATTAAATGACCGCACAGACAAGGGAGCCGGATGATTTTTCTTTCGGCGCACAATATCAGGTGAAAAAAACGAATCATGTGGGACAGGTGCTGGTCTATATTTTTCTGGCGCTTTGGACCTTCATCAATCTGTTCCCGATCTACTGGATGTTCACCTTCTCTCTGAAGGACAATAAGGAGATCTTCGGTGAGAATGTCGCCGGCCTGCCGAAGCACTGGCTCTGGTCCAACTATGCCAGTGCCATGAAGACCGGACACATGAGCATCTATTTTGTCAACAGTATCATCGTGGCGGCGGCGACGATCTTCATCACGCTGATCGCTGCACTGATGGCTACCTACGCACTGACCCGTCTGGTGTGGAAGCTGAGCAGGACGACGAATGCATTCTTCATGATGGGACTGACCATCCCGATCCACGCGTCCATCGTACCGATCTATGTGACGCTGTCCAACATTCACATGCTCAATACCTACTGGGCGCTGATCATTCCGTACGCAGCGTTCGCGCTCGCCATGGCGATCCTGATCTGCAGCGGATTCATGTCGGATATTCCGAAGGACCTCGACGAGGCGGCCAGGATCGACGGCTGCGGCGTCTGGGGGATCTTCTTCCGGATCATCGTGCCCCTCATGCGTCCCGCGCTGGCGACCATCGGAATCTACACCTTCCTGCAGTGCTGGAATGAGCTGATGTTTGCCAATATCTTCAACAGCAAGGATCAGCTGAAGACCCTGCCCGTCGGCATCCAGGCGCTGTCCGGTCAGTATACGACCAACTGGGGACCCATCGGCGCGGCACTGGTGATCGCAACCTTCCCGACGCTTTTTGTCTACATCTTCCTGAGCAGACGTATTCAGGAGAGCTTTATCGCAGGAGCCATCAAAGGCTAATAGCTTTTTCTTTTTTATAATCCTCTCAGCCGGGCCACTGCCCCGCTTTGCTGCTCACAAAGCGGGGGAGTGGTTTTTGGCATTTTTTCGGGACATGATTCGTGGTATGATGTGAGGTAGAGGAAAAGGTTCGGGGGGAGCATGAAAAAACCAAAGCAGCACAACCGCATACGGGCAGCGCTCCGGCGCAATTCGCTGGCTTCCGAGATGTGGATCGTGATCCTGTCCGCGCTGGCAATCTTCGGCGTCGCTTTCGTGATCTCCGGGTTTTTGCTGACGCGGCAGTATCGGAAGGATTTCGAGATCCGTGAGTCCGAGACGCTGATCAATTCCGTGGCGGAGAGTATCCGCGCCGGTGTGGACAACTACAAGGACATCTCCCGTCTGATCATGCTCAATGAAAGCGTGATGGAGTTCATGCGGGCGGACAGGATCAATGCCGGGATGGCCAATGACGCAAAATACGGCATCATGGATGTCCTGAACGTGAGTACCAATCTGGATTCCGTTTTTATCTTCCGCACGGACGGGGCTTATGTCAGCACCGGGCGCGCGGAGTACAATGTCCATTTTGCACAGATGGACTCCCTGACCTGGCAGCAGCCGATCCTGGAGGCGCGCGGCGGGGCCGTGATGTTCATGAACGCGAACCGTGCGATCTACCGCAAGAACGGGGAACAGTTTCTGACGATCGCCCGCTCGGTCTACGATATCTATTCGCAGGACCGCACCGGACTTTTGCTTCTCAATGTCTCGACGAAGATGCTGGAGATGATCGTCAACGCGCAGACGAACCCCAGACTCTGTATCCTCGCGCAGGACGGGACGTATCTTACGGGGGATGAGGAGCTGGCAGACTATTACAATCCCAATGCCGTACCGGAGGTGATCATCCACCGGGAGCTGCGGGAGAAGGGGCGGTATTATATGGTATCGTCCTATGCGATGGCCGAGATCCCGCTGATCATCCTCTGTGCGAACGATGCGCCGCCGGCCGCTTTGACCCCCGCTTATATCTTCGTGCTGCTGCTTTTGCTGGCTGCCTTCGCGGTCGCGATCTTTATCGCTGCTGCTTTCGTGACGCGCCGGATCAACAAGCCGATCTATGACCTCGCACAGGCCATGGAGCACACGAAGGAATCCGGCTGGATGGAGAAGGTCGACCTCGAAGCACCGCGCAACGAGATCGGTACGCTGGTGAACAGCTACAACAGCGTGATCGATTATCTGAACGATCTCTTCACACAGCTCCTGGAAAATGAAAAATCGGTCCAGCGTGCGGAGATGCGCGTTTTGAACGAGCAGATCAAGCCGCATTTTCTCTACAATTCCCTCGGGACGATCAGTTACATGGCGTTTGAGGACGGCGCACAGGACGTGTATGAGGCGCTTGAGACGCTGTCGAATTTCTACCGGAACTTCCTGAGCAAGGGGGATCGAGAGATCACGGTGCGCCGCGAGATCAGCATCGTGCGGGATTATCTGTCCCTGCAGAAGCTCCGCTACGGAGAGATCATCCGGGATGAATATGACATCGCGGAGGAGACGCAGGATCTGATGATGCCGAAGCTTCTGCTGCAGCCGCTGGTGGAGAACTGTATCTACCACGGGATCCGGCCGAAGGGGGAGGAAGGCGTGATCCGTATCTCGACGCGGCTTGCGGACGGGGAGATGCGGATCGAGGTATATGACGATGGTGTCGGAATGAGCGCGGAGGAGATCGCGCGAGTCATGGCAGGAGAAGCCGGAGAGGACGCGAAGGAAGGGCATTCGGGCTTCGGTCTGAAGGGAACCATCGACCGGATCCGGTACTATTGCAACGATCCGGATGTCGTGACGATCGAGAGCGAACCGGGCGAATATACGAGGATCTCGTTCCGGATCCCGCAGAGGGTGCGGAGCACGGAGGAGGAAGAGGCGACGCGGGAGACGGCAGCCGGCGTGGCGACTTCGGAGACGCCGGGTGGAGCCCGGACGCCGGGAGTTCCGGAGAGAAAATGAGTGGGGGAAAATTATGTACCGAGTAATGCTGATCGACGATGAGCCGTCGGCGCGCAATCTGCTGCGCGTGGCAGTGGACTGGAAAGCGGTGGATATGGAGGTCGTCGGGGAGGCGGCCAGCGGGATCGAAGCTATCAATACGATCGATGAGGTCCTGCCGGATGTGGCTTTTGTCGATATCTCCATGCCTTTTATGGACGGGCTGGAATTTACCGAGCTCGCGACGAAGCGCTATCCGGATCTGATCATCATCATCATGACGGCGCTCGATGACTTTGAATATGCGAGGAAATGTATCCGCCTGCCGGTGATGGACTACATGGTCAAGCCCGCGGTGCGCGAGGATGTGTTGGAGACGCTTCGCCGCGCGAAGAAGGTGCTCGATGAGAAGGCGGCGAAAAAAGCGGCAGCCGGAGCCGGCGCAGAGCAGGAGGAAGCACAGGAGGTTGCGGGGGACTATTCCTCCGTGGACCAGATCAAGCGCTATATCAAGGAGAATTACACCGATCCGAAACTGAATCTGACCTCCGTGGCGCAGCAGTTCGGGTTCAGCGCCAGCTACTTAAGCCGTAAGTTCAAACAGGAGGCGGGGACGAATTTTGTGGAATATCTTACGAACTGCCGCATGCGCAAGGCGATGGAGCTGGCGGCGACGGGGATGAAGATGTTCTGTGCCAGCGAGCAGGTCGGGATCCCGGATCCGAACTATTTCGGACGGTGCTTCAAGAAATACACGGGGAAGAGCTATTCCGAATATGCGCAGGAGCGGAAGACTTCCGCGGGGACGGAAGAGTCCGCAGAGACGAATTGATGAAAAAAAGACCCGGAGAAACGCAGCCCGGTGAGGGGCGCTTCTTCGGGTTATTTTTTCGGTATCGGAGCCTCAGTCGGAGAGATAGGTTCTGCGCAGGTCGTCTTCCGCGGCGGCAATGGTCTCCCAGAGCTCGGCCGCGGACATGCGAAGGGCGGTGCCGAAGATGATGACCTGCTCGACGGCGTCGGAGGTGGCGACGGTGACACGGTAATGGCGGCTCATATCATGGGCCGCTTTTTCGATGTACTGGTCCGCTGTCTCGGCCTCCTTTGTGAAGACCACCTTCAGGTTGTGCCACGTTTCCATATGTTCCTGGCCGCCCTTCACGCGGTAGGCGTCAAAGACGAGGATGATGGTCTCGCGGCAGAACCCCTGATAATTGGACAAAAGATCCATCAGCCGGTCCCGGGCCGCCTTGAGATCCCGCTCGGCGAGACTGCGCAGCTCGGGATGGGCATAGAGGACATTGTAGCCGTCCACGAGGAGGTAGGCGCGCTCGGCGGTGGGCTTTGGCTTTCGGTATTTCGGTTTCGGCTCGTTTTCCTTTGCCTGCACGCGTCTGGCTTCGGCCTCGGCGTCGTAGCGGGGACGGACCTCGCCGTAGGTGCGGGTAAAGATCTGCTCGAGCTCCTTGTCGGTCATCCGTCTCGCGGCTTCCCGCTCCTCGTAGGAGGCCGGCTCCTGCGCTTTTGCCAGGGATGCGGCGCGGAAGGCCTGCGCCTGCTCATAGGCGCGTTCGTATGCTTCCCCCGCAGAGATTCCCTCCTCCTCGAAATCATAGCCGGTTTCGACATGCATGTAATTTTTCACCTGATCCCAGGGAACAATGGTGCCGACGCCGTGGGAGCAGAAGACGGAAGAGGAAGGGTGGCGCAGATCCGCCTCGGGGTCGTAACCGGTGGCTGCGATCACTTCCTCCGCGTTGTGGCAGGGCTCATATCCCGCAAGGGAGGTGGTAAAGGATCCGCGGCCGCCGGTGAAGGCGGAGAGGGTGGCAGCATAGTCGGCGCACTCGGAGGCGGGGACTTTTCCGGTGAGAACGGCGGAGAGTGCGGGGCTTCCGTCCGGAAGGAATCCTGCGTTTTCAATCTCGCAGCTGCCGCTCATGGCCTGCAGATCGGTCATGGCGCGGCCGAGATGCTCGGGAGGAAGCTCGATCCGAAAGCGGAGCACGGGCTCGAGGAGAATGCTCTGTGCCTCCATGAGTCCCTGGCGCACGGCACGGTAAGTCGCCTGGCGGAAGTCGCCGCCCTCGGTGTGCTTTTCGTGGGCACGGCCGCCGATGACGGTGATCCGGACATCGGTCAGGTCGGAGCCGGTGAGAACGCCCTTGTGCCGGCGTTCCTCGAGATGGGTCAGGATCAGGCGCTGCCAGTTGGTTTTCAGGACATCCACGGAGCATCTGGTCTCGAAGACAAGCCCGCTTCCCGCGGGGAGAGGCTCGAGGAGGAGATGGACCTCCGCATAGTGACGCAACGGTTCAAAATGGCCGACGCCCTCCACCGGGGCAGCGATCGTCTCGCGGTAGATCACGGAAGCGGGGCCGAAGGAGATCTCGTATCCGAAGCGCTCATAGATGGTATGGCGCAGGATTTCCTGCTGAACGCGCCCCATGGTGCGGATCAGGATCTCGCGGGTCTCCTCATGGTAATCCGTGTCCAGGAGCGGTTCCTCCTCGCACAGGAGGCGCAGATCGGCGGAGGCCTTCACGGTGTCTACCTCCGGGGGAAGGATCACGGCGCACTGCAGGACGGGGCTCAGGAAGGGCTGCTGTTCGGAGGCGTCCGCCCCCATGCCCTGTCCGATGGCGTAACCGGACAGGCCGGTGAAGGCCACGACATCGCCGGCGACGGCTTCCTCGAGCAGGTCGAACCGCTCGCCGGAGTAGCGGCGGATCTGCTCGACCTTCTGCGGAGCAGGGGCTTCCGGAGCGACTGCGTCAGCGGATCCGGCGGCAAGAGGTGCGGCGGAGGATACGATTTCCTTCGGACGGATGCGGCCTCCCGTGAGCTTGACCCAGGTGAGGCGCCCGCCGGAAGGATCGCGCGAGATCTTGAAAACGCGGCCGCCGAAAGCATCCGGATAGGTCGGTGCTTCGGTCCACCTCGTGAGCGCGCGCAGAAGATCCTCCGTCCCTTCATTTTTCAGGGCGCTGCCGAAATACACCGGGAAGATGCGGCGCTGCGCGATGAGGGAGCGGATGGTTTCCTCCGGGATGCTCCGGCCTGCGAGATAGTGTTCGAGGAGCGTTTCGTCCTCCGAGGCGAGGGCCACGGCTTCCTGCAGCGCGGGATCCGCAGGGGAGGCGGAAAAGTCCGTCAGTGCGCTTCCGAACCGCCTTTGCAGGGAGGCAAGGAGCTGCGCGGGGGAGGCGGTGGTCTGGTCCATCTTGTTCAGAAAGAGGATCGTCGGGACTTCGTAGCTTCCGAGCAATTTCCAGAGGGTTGTCACCTGGCCGCCGAGGGAGGCCTGCTCACGCTCGATCTCGGGCGCACTGATCACCAGGACCGCAACATCGAGCACGCGAAGCGCCCGCTCCGTCTCCGGGGAGAAGTCGGCATGACCGGGCGTGTCGAGCAGCGTAAAGAGGCGATCTTCGTAGCGAAAGACGGCCTGCTTGGAATAGATGGTGATGCCGCGGGTGCGCTCCATCTCGTCGGTGTCGAGGAAGGTGTCGCGGTGATCCACGCGTCCCTGGCGGCGGATGCTGCCGGTCAGGTAGAGGATCGACTCGGATAAGGTTGTTTTGCCGGCATCCACGTGGGCCAGGATGCCGAGGGTCGTGTTTTTCGCTTTCATACCTGTCAGTATAGCACAGATCTCTGCTTTAGCGTGATACCTTGACAAAGAGCCTCCCAGACAGTATTCTCATAAGGTATGACAAGAAACGGAAATCATACGCAAAACGTGCTCTGAAGGCTGAAGATCAGGGCACTGGGAGGAGTGAATATTATGAAAAAAAGAGTGTCTGTGTTACTTACGATGTGTCTGGTGCTGGGAACCGCTGCTTTTACCGGCTGCGGCAAGGAGGGCGGCGCTTCCGAAGCGCAGTCCAAGACTTCGGAGGATATCGTGTACGCGGTGGAAGCGGGATCCGCGGGGGAAGCAGTCGCGCAGGAGAACGGCTATAAGATCAATTCCGTTGCTTCGCAGGCGGATGCGCTGATGGAGGTCGCTTCCGGCACTTCCGATGCGGCCATCATTGATCTGCTGATGGCGGGCGCGATGATCGGAGAGGGCACCAGCTATCCGAACCTGATCCACACGAACGAGCTTACGAGCGAGAAATATGGCGTCGGATGCCGCAAGGGTTCCGACCTGCCGGCTTTCATCAACGGGGTATTCTTCCAGGCGGAGAAGGACGGATCGCTCGGCGAGATCGCTGAGACCTACGGCGTGCAGGAGAGCCTGCTTTCCTTCGCCGGTACGGAAATGAGCGACCCTTCCGGGGACGGCGACGTGGCCTATATTCAGGGCAAGGGTACCCTCATCGTCGGCATCACCGATTTTGCGCCGATGGATTACAAGGATGAAAGTGGCAAGTGGATCGGCTTCGATGCCGATATGGCGCGCAAGGTTGCGGATGCGCTGGGCGTGGAAGTCAGCTTCGTGGAGATCGACTGGGACAACAAGATCATGGAGCTGGATTCGAAGAATATCGATGTCGTCTGGAACGGCATGACGCTGACGGATGAAGTGCTCGCTGCGATGGATTGTTCGGCTCCTTACTGCAACAATGCGCAGGTGGTAGTCATCCCGATCGACTGAGTTCGCAGGTCACTATGACAGGATTTTCCCCCGGACACGTGCCGGGGGATTTTTGGAGAGAGTTATGTTTTGGACCGTTACGCAGACCCTCCTCGGGGGGCTTTGGACCACCTTTCAGATCTTTCTGTATACGCTCGTTTTTGCGCTGCCGCTAGGGCTGATTTTTTCCTTCGCCTCCATGAGCCGCTTTAAGCCGCTGAAGATCCTGATGGATGTGATCATCTGGATCGTCCGCGGTACGCCGCTGATGCTGCAGCTGATCATCATTTTCTACGGCCCGGGGCTCTGGCTGGGGCACAATATCTGGAGCGGAGATGAGAGTGGCCGGATCATTGCGACGGTGGTGGCTTTTTCCTTCAACTATGCCTGCTATTTTTCCGTGATCTTCCGCGGGGGGATCCAGGGCGTGCCGAAGGGACAGCGCGAAGCCGGCGAGATGCTGGGCATGACGCGGTCGCAGATTTTTTTCAAGGTGACACTCCTGCAGATGGTGAAGCGCGTGGTCCCGCCGATGTCCAACGAGATCATCACGCTGGTCAAGGATACCTCGCTGGCGCGGATCATTGCGGCGTATGAGCTGACCTTCACAGGGTATTCGTTCATGAAGTCGGACGGGCTGGTGTGGCCGCTTTTTTACACGGGACTGTTTTACCTGATCTTTGTCGGGATCCTGACGATCCTGTTCGGGTATCTCGAGAAAAAACTGAGCTATTTCCAGTAAGGACGGACAAGAAAGAGCGGACGTCGCACGTTATTCGGACGGGCAAAACGAAACAGGCTCCGCACGGCATTCGGACGGGTCTGAAGCAGGAGATTGTATGGCAATTCTGGAAGCGGAAAATATCACAAAAACCTTCGATCGCACACAGGTATTACAAGGCGTGTCCCTGGAGCTGGAGAGCGGGCAGGCGCTGGCGATCATCGGATCCTCCGGCTCGGGCAAGACGACGCTGCTTCGTTGTCTGTGCTTTCTGGAGTGCCCGAACAGCGGGAAGATCACGGTGCGCGGGGAGACCCTTTACGACAACGCAAATGCCCGCGCGTGGGAGGCGGATATCCGGAAAAAACGTCTGCATTTCGGAATGGTTTTCCAGGATTTCAACCTGTTCCCGCAATATACGGCGCTGGAAAACGTGATGCTGGCGGAGCAGCTGCTGGCGAAGGAACAGGCGGATTTTGCGGCGAAAAAAAAGGAAATCCTCGCCGGGATCCGTGCGCATGGAGAGGAACTGCTCACGCAGATGGGGCTGAAGGACCGGATGGATCATTATCCGCACCAGCTCTCGGGCGGGCAGAAGCAGCGTGTCGCCATCGCGCGGGCACTGGCGCTGAAGCCGGATATCCTGTGCTTTGACGAGCCGACCTCCGCGCTGGATCCGGAGCTGACGGGCGAGGTGCTGCGCGTGATAAGGTCGCTGGCGGAGCAGAAGATGACCATGATCATTGTCACCCACGAGATGTCCTTTGCACGGGATGTGGCGGATCAGGTGATCTTCATGGACGAGGGCCGGATCGTGGAGCAGGGTGCTTCCGCGGAGGTGATCGACCATCCGAAAGAGGAGCGCACCAGGCAGTTCCTGGCAAGATACAACGCCGAAAAATAAAAAAACTATGAAATAATGCGAATACCGGTGAAAAAATCGGATTCTGTAACTTTATTGTGTCTTTGGCTTTGTTACTATAGGGGCACAGTGATTGACATCCAGGTAACGACATCTTGTTAGACACTTTAGAATGACAACTGGAAACATCACTTCCCCCCAAGACCCCCGCTCCCCTGCGGGGGTCATTTTTCGCCTTGCTATAAAGCCGTAAAAAAGGTAAGATATATATGATAAAAAGTTAACATAGATTTCTATTGCATGTAAGCGCTTACAATGCTATACTTACGCCAATCGCCGGCAATTATTTATACAGTATGGCATTGCCTTTTACGGCAATCGATCTGTGGGAACTGTCAACTATTTCACTTGGAGGTATTTTGATGACGAATTATTTTGACTTGAAGGATCGTGTAGCTATCGTGACCGGTTGCTCTACCGGACTTGGCGTTCAGATGGCGAAGGCTTTGGCCAGCCAGGGTGCGAACATTGTAGCGCTGGCACGGCGTGAGAACCTGGTGAAGGAAGTGGCGGAAGAAATTTCGAAGACCTATGGCGTGAAGGCCATCGGTGTCTCCTGTGATATCACCGACACGGAGAAGGTGGAAGAGGCTGTGGATGTCGTTATGAAGGAATTCGGCCGCATCGATATCCTGATCAATAATGCAGGAACCGGAGCTGTGGCTCCCGCTGAGGACATCACCGACGAGCAGTTCGAGAACGAGATGAAGATCGACCTCTTCGGAACCTTTAAGATGGCGCGTGCCGTTGCAAACAAGGCAATGCTTCCCGCAGGCTACGGACGCATCATCAACATCGCTTCCATGTACGGTCTCGTAGGAAACAAGATTGCTCCTGCTTCCCCGTATCATGCGGCAAAGGGCGGCGTGGTCAACCTGACCAGAGCACTGGCCTGCGAGTGGTCCGACAACGGGATCACCGTCAACGCGATCTGCCCGGGCTATTTTGAGACTCCGCTGACCAAGGAGACTCTGGATTCCGACTTCTTCCAGGAGTATGCGAAGACCATGATCCCCATTGGCCGCTATGGCAAGGAAGGCGAGCTCGATACCGCAGCGATCTTCCTGGCTTCCCCTTGCAGCACCTACGTTAACGGTGTCATCCTGCCGGTCGACGGCGGCTACACCAGCCTGTAAGCTGAAGGCTCAGGTGGCAGGCGATCCCTGACACGAAGAACGGACACGAAGAAAAGCCATGGTTTCTTAAGCGGGAGCCATGGCTTTTTTTGTATGATGGGCATGCCGTCCGTCTATGGTGAGCGTCCACAAGGGCGTAGTTGCCGACGAAAACCAAAGCGCCTCCCAAGGTTTACATCGTGAGGTTCAGGTGCTAGGCCCTCCCTCTGATCTGTTTGCAATACGTCTTTGATTGCGGTATGATTACAATTGGTTTTGTTGAAAGACTGCCGGGTGGGGGATTGAGATGTCTGAACATTCTGAGAAAAAATGGCTGATCAAACAGATACTGTGTCTGCCGGACCTTTCCCTGATCAAATACAATACTGCCGGAATGAACGGGATTGACAGCGTGCTGGACTTTCACCGTTCTTTTTTGCGTCAATGGAACAGAAAAGGCGCCTCCATGGGTATCAGCTTGCATCTGTTTTATCGATATGATCCCAAGCGCCCCAGTCTGGACAGACTCTCCGTATTCCTGGGATTTCACGGAAGCAGGGAAGCACTTTCCAATGCGGAGGCTCTGTTTCATTCTTCGCCGCTTTTTAAGCTTTATGAAACGGCTGACATCACGGAAAAGGATGCGGAATTCCTGGAACTGTCACAATGTGCATATCAGAAGTGCTGCGCACTGACGAAACAGGAGATCTTCCTTCGCCCTTCCGCAGAGACCGGAGAAGAGTACTATACCGTGGCGGAATGGGAGCCCAATGA
>JAEEGH010001285.1_pt1 | contig 73262 bp, 51 predicted proteins | sample 9134181 | NCBI WGS metagenome assembly JAEEGH01 (sample SAMN16246544, study PRJNA631951) | gut metagenome | biome: gut microbiome; feature: rumen; material: DP-attached | host: Bos | place: Iran: Karaj | collected 2018-10 | reverse complement strand
GGATCAAACTCTCCATGATTATTCTCAAATCCCCGAAGGGATCAAGATTTACCATAAATTATTCGTCCCAACCAATCTTTAATTGATAGGATTGTTTTTTTTGCTTCCTCTGACCTTTTAGTCAGATTCTGCTGGCATTCGTTTTGTACTTGAAAAACTTTTCTGCTACTGGACTTTCCTTACGGAAAGTCTGTGCTATCTTGTCTTTCTTCCTTCACTAATTTTTTTTCAAAGAACTTGTGTTACCCTGCTTTAGAGCGGGTGAGAATGAATATAGCATTACTATAATTTTTAGTCAATTAAATTTTTTAAAAATTTGCAAAAATTTTTAATTTTTTTTGTTTTTTTTAATTTCTTTTTTAAGCGCTTCCGGACAGGAATCTTAGCCCCGGGCGCCGCGAGCGTCCCCGTCGAGCTAGCACGGGATTTATGAGTAAATAAAACCGGAAAAAAGCGTATTTTTTAATTAATTGAAAAAACTGGCTTCGTATAAAAAAAACAAAATCGCCCTGACATCTCATACAGGATAAGGTGCTTTTTGAAAATTGCAATTTTTTATGGCGGCCGGCTTTATTCTGTCTTACTCGTATTTTTCTTAAGGAATTCTACAAGAGCCGGAATATAAAGTCTATCTTCGTGTGCAATATGATTATGAATCCAGTCGCGGAGAAAATGAGCAAACTTAATTGCTTCTGCAACGGGAAGCTTATCGATTCCGAGCCAGGTGATTTTACACTTTTCTGTAAAGGCTTCGTGACTTGCCTTATGCTGGCGGTAACCGTCAAATTTTGAAGCCGTCATAAGGCGTTCTTCTTCCCTGAAATGAGTTCCCGCGTAATCAAGGCAGGTCTGAAGGGTTTCTTTTACAAGTTTCTGATAGCCTTCACTGTCATTATTTTTGAGAAGACTCATATAAAATTCATTGCATAACTTAACAAGATGCTCGTGCTGGGCATCTATAACGGGAATACCGACTCTGTATTTGGGATCCCAGACTATAAAATCTTTCGGTTTATTATTAAGCACAGGATTTCTGTTCAGCATCATTAATCTCCACTTATAAAACCGATTATACCACTAATTTAAAGCGGTGTAAAAAATAACAGGACATCTATAATGATAACAAAAAATTTTATATTTTTAAGAATATTTTTGAAAAAAAATTTGTTTATAGAAAAATCTCCCATATACTATATATAAAATATTATCTACTTTGGGGTACTGCCTATGTCTGATTCTCAACCTTCTTCTCATCTCCGGCCAGTAATCACTGTTGATCCGGACAAATGCTGCAACTGTCACAGATGTATTTCTGTCTGTCCAGTAAAGCTCTGCAACAATGGAGCCGGAAATTATGTTACTGTAAACAACGACCTTTGTATTGGCTGCGGTGCCTGTATTGAAGCCTGTACTCACGGAGCAAGAAGAGGAATTGACGATTCTCAGGAATTTTTTGAAAACTTAAAGCACGGACAGAAAATGATTGCTGTTGTTGCACCTGCCGTTGCCGTAAGTTTTAAAGGCAAAGACCTTGAATTAAATTCATGGCTTAAATCTATCGGCATTAAGGCTGTTTTTGACGTTGCATTTGGTGCCGAGCTGACAACAAAGTCTTATGTAGAACAGATTAAGGAAGAAAACCCTAAGCTTTTAATTTCCCAGCCTTGTCCGGCCCTTGTTACTTTTATAGAAACCTACAGGCCGAAACTTATAAAATACCTTGCAAAAGCAGATTCGCCCATGGCACATACAATTGAATGCATAAGGCACTACTACCCTCAGTATTCCGACTGTAAGGTTGCCGTTATTTCTCCGTGTTTTGCAAAGCGCCGTGAATTTGATGAAAACGGACGCGGAGACTATAACGTTACAATGAAAAGTCTTGATAACTACTTTAAGGCTAATGGTATTGATTTAAGCAAATTCCCTAAAACTGAATATGACAACCCGCCGGCAGAAAGAGCCGTACTCTACTCTACTCCGGGCGGCCTTATGAGGACTGCTGAACGTTTTGTACCTGGAATTGCAGAAAATACAAGAAAAATCGAAGGTAATCCGTCGGTATTTGACTACCTGATTCAACTCAACAGAACAATAGAAGACGGAAAAGATCCTCACTACATGCTCATTGACTGCCTGAACTGTGAAAAGGGCTGTAACCGCGGCGGCGGAACAATCAACCACAACATGCCGCTTGATGAACTTGAAAGCTATGTTGAATCACGCGCTGCTAAAAGACGTGAATACTGGAAAACCCAGTCAAAAGAGCCTAAAGGAAAGCCTTTCAAAAAGCTTTCAGGCACAATTGATGATTACTGGCAGCCGAAAATCTATAACCGCACTTATGTAGACAGAAGCTCTTCTGTAAAGGCAAATATCAGGGTTCCGTCAAAAGATGAATTAACTGCCATCTTTGAGAAAATGGGAAAATACTCGAAAACAGACCTCTACGACTGCGGCGCCTGCGGTTACAACTCATGCGAACAGATGGCTGTAGCAATTTTTAACGGCCTTAACAAGCCTGAAAACTGTCACCACTACGTTCTTCATGTGGCAATCCAGAAACATGAGCAGGATCTTCTGCACACTGTTGAACAGATTACAACAAAGAGTATCCAGATGCTCGATTCTACAAAGCAGGATGTTTCACAGCTTGCAGATGTTACGGACGGTATGAGCCGCAACATGAACAGCTCTTCTGTTGCAATCGAGGAAATGATTGAAAAAGTTACTGCCATCAACAGCGTAATTGAAAAGAACTTCCAGATTGTAAACGACCTTGAAAGTGCAACCCAGATCGGTAAAGAAAACCTTAATTCTGTTACTCAGATTGTTGATGAAATAGAAAAGGAAAGTAAAACACTTATTGAAATGAGCCAGGTGGTTGCCCAGATTTCAAGTCAGACTAACCTTCTTGCGATGAATGCCGCAATCGAAGCCGCCCATGCAGGTGAATTCGGTTCTGGTTTCTCTGTCGTTGCAGATGAAATCCGTAAGCTTGCAGAAGATTCTGGAAGCCAGGCAAGACAGATTGGTGACGTTCTTAAGAAAGTAAAAAACATGATTGATACTGCCTACTCTGAGACAGGAAATGCCCGCAAGGAATTCGAATCCGTTGTTAATCTTGCAGGTCAGGTAAAACAGCAGGAATTTGAAGTTAAGAGTGCAATGGCAGAACAGAAGGAAGGGAACAGTAAACTTCTTGCCGCCCTTAACCAGATGAAGGAAGGAACACGGGCCGTTGAAAAGGCAAGCGAAAAGCTCAGTTCAAGTACGGAAACCGTCATTTCCCAGATCAGGAATATCGGTCATACTGAAAATCAGTAAAAAAATTACCCGTTCTGCTTAAATAATAAACAGAACGGGTTTATTATATATAGAGAAGCTTCAAAAAAACTGCATCCTGCGGTTATCAGAAATTTTATAGAACAGAGGATTAATAAAATGAAAAAAGTACTTCTTACTCTTACAGCCTTAATGGTTTTAGGTTTATCATCATGTTCAAAAAACGAACAGAAGATAAAGGTTTCTTCTCCGTCTGGAGCGCCTGGAATTGCACTGGCAAACCTGGCAGTTTTAAGCCCTGATGATTACACTTATGTTGCAGCAGAAGCAATCTCTGCTGAATTTGCAAACAATGAGGCTGACTTTATTATTGCTCCTGTAAATGCAGGTGCAAAACTTTTTAAAGCCAAAAAATCTGATTACAGACTTGCCGCCGTTATAACCTGGGGAAACCTGTACTTTGCAACTCAGAAAGCGGACTTTGCACTTGAAGACATTAAAAACTCAAAGCCTGTTTTATTCGGTGAAAACACAATCAATTCGTCATGCGCCCTTCTTGCGCTTGAAAAAAACAACATTAAGCCTGCAGATGTGCAGTATCTTGGAAGTGCTGCCGCAACACAGAATCTGCTCCTTACTGACAAAGATGCAGTCGTTCTGACTGCAGAACCTCTTCTTTCTGCGGCTCTGTCAAAAAATCCTGGAATCAGGGCATGGCCTGTAAATGAACTTTTAAAAAATGCAACAGGCTTTGACGGATACACCCAGGCAGGTCTTTTTGTCCGCGGCGAATCCGTTAAAAACAATAAAAAAGCCGTTGACGCTTTCCTTAGAAAAGCAGAAAAAGCCTGTGCTGCATGCACTAAGGATGTAAGAAAAACAGCCGAAGCCTGCGCACAGCTTAAAATCCTTCCGAACGCAGAAATTGCTGAAAAAGCCATTCCGAACTGCGCAATCCGCTTTACTGACGCTTTAAGCGCAAAAGAACAGGTTGAGTTTACAGCAAACATTGACATTAAACAGTTCGGCGGAGCCGTTCCTGAAGCTGATTTCTACTATGAAAAATAACAGTTCTGACAGCAATGATAAAAAAAGCAGCACAGTTTCACTGTGTCTTGGCATTTTATTCATTGCAGTCCTTCTTCAGCTGCTGTCTTTTATAAAAGGCAGCAGCCTTGTTTTTCCTGACATCTTAAGTATTTTAAAGACTTTTTTTAAACTTCTCCTTCTCCCGTCCACCTGGCTTTATATTTTAACTACGCTTAAGCACCTTTTGACCGCGCTCTTAGTTTCTGCCCTTGCAGCTTTTCCGCTGGGGCTTTTAGAAGGACGATTTTTAAAAGTCCAGAAGTTTTTAGCACCGCTGATGACCTTTCTCCGCTCTGTTCCGATGATTGTACTGATTGTAATCATAATGGTTTTAGTAAATTATGATTTTGTTCCGTATATTACCGCCGCTCTGGTTCTGGTTCCTGTTATAAGCGAAGCTATCTGTGAAGGAATTAAAAGCATTGATCCTGAATTAATAGATGTTTACAGGCTCAATTCTTCCTTTACTCCCCAGATTTTTATGAGCGTATACCTGCCCTTAATTTCAGGCTATGTAAAACAGGCTTTTACCGTTGCGGCAGGACTTGGAATAAGGATAATTGTAACGGCCGAATACTTTGTCCAGTGCAGGAATTCCCTGGGAAAAGCAGTGTACCAGAGTTCATATTTTAATGAATTTGAAGAAATCTATGCCTGGGCCCTCATAATGGTTTTTCTTATTCTCCTTGTAAACACTATTCCTGCACTCTTTTTAAGGTCAAAAAAATAGCATATAATGATTCTTATGAAACGTTTTTTTCCGGTTATTACACTCTGTCTGACCCTTACATCTGTTTTTACAGGCTGCTCAAAGCAGACAGAAAATTACAGCACTTTTACAATCTGGACAGACAGGGAAGAAATTGTTTCTTACTGCGAACTTTTTAATTCCATGCAGAGCAAAACGAAAGCCATTATTGTCTATAAAAAACGGCTTTCAACATCCCTTCCGCCCGCACGCGATGAAGAAAAACCAGACCTGATTGTAGGTTCCTGGCTTAAAAATGATTCAACAAGAAAAAACTTCCGCCAGATTGACAGCCTTTTAAGCCGTGACTGCGTAGACACACAAACGATTTATCCATCCCTGCTTGAATACGGAAAGGCTGCAGGAAAACAGTATCTCCTTCCGGTAAGCTTTAACCTGCCGCTCGTTATTTTTTCTACAAAAAACACAAATAAAATTCCTGACAAATACGCTCTTTCCCTCGACCAGATAAGGGATACTTCCGCCGAATTCAACACAGTGAACAAAGACGGAGTTTACACAAAAATGGGCTTTGCTCCTTCCTGGGATACAGAATTTTTATACGAAGTAACAAAAGAATTCGGACCATGTTTTAAAGAAAAAGGCACAAGTTTCAGCTGGAATGAAGAAAAACTCAAAAGCGCCGTAAACTATATCAAGACCTGGACTTCTGAGAAAAACAAATCTACAACTGCAGAACAGGATTTTGAATTCAAATATCTCTACACTCCAAAATACCGCCACATCGCTTTTGAACGCACCCTTTTAGCCTTCACTTTCAGCAATGAACTTTTTAAGATTTCCTCTGAACAGCTCGGAGAAATTGATTACCGCTGGGTTAAAATCAAAAACGGCCTTCCTGCAGAAGACAAAATCGTTTCTATGGCAGTCTATTCAAAGGCAAAAAATCCTGAAAGGGCTGAAGAATTTATCCGCTGGTTCTTTAAAGAGGAAAATCAGAAACTTATGCTCGAAAGAACAAACAGGATGCAGCTTGATACAGCCACATTTGGAATTGCCTCAGGTTTTTCATCAATAATCAGCGTAAACGAACATATTTTCCCGACATACTACCAGAACCTGCTCGGAAACCTGCCTGATGCAAAGTCTGTAACTTCTCCGCAGGGGTTTCCAAGCCGCTGGGAAAGTTTAAAAGAAAGAGTTATTTATCCGTATCTGACTTCAGCAGCCGACACCGACACTTCAAGAAAAAAAGAATCAATGTCTCAGCTTTTAAGTGCCTGGTCAAAGCAGTTTGATTAAAACATAAAAATAATGTAAGGTAACGAATATGAGTGAAGCTTCTATTTCACAGGAAGAACTTAATGCCCTTTTAATGCAGGCAAAGAACAGCAGGCCTGCAACCCAGGCTGCCACAGGTTTTGACCGTCAGGAACTTTTAAGAAAATTCAGCAGTGATATGGGGCAGCTCGAACAGATGCTCAAGGAATACAATATCTCCCTTACACAGGAAGAAGTAGACCGTCTTCTTAAAAAATAACCCTTTTCACGCCCTGTCCAGACGCAGGTAAGCATTATATTCTAAACTTATCAGTCATTTTTCCGAAAATTTGAGTAGAGGTCGGAATTATGGTTGATTCTATTTCTTTAAACGCATATTCATACGGTGGGATTGTAAGCGGAAGTTCAGGAAAACTCTACGTTCCTGTCAGTCCGGGCGCCGTTATTTACTCTCAGTTTGACCATATCTCTGGCGTTGCGGCTTCCGGCTCTGACACAGGCGTTTCAGTAAGCAAAATTCAGATTTTAAATTCTCTCTTAAACCAGCTCATTTCAATGCGCAATGAACCGAAAATGCAGTATCCTGATGACGGTTCTTTAAGCGATGACCAGATGGACAGCCTTATCCAGAACTATCAGTCTCAGATTCAGATGGAAATCGAAAAGGCAGAAGTTACCGGTTACGGCCTTGCAGGAGCACGTCCTGAACCCGGCATGGTTTTAGACATCAAAGCGTAATACAGACAAAATGTAGCGTAATGTCATTGAATACAGTCTTCAAAAACACTATAATTGGTGCAATAGTTTCTATAAGGAGATTTAGAATGACTGTTAATGACATTAAGAATGCCAAGATTAAAGCTTGGATTGAAGAATGTGTTAAAATGTGTGAACCTGACAACGTTGTAGTTTGTGACGGTTCAGCAGCAGAGTATGACCGCCTCGTAAAGATCTGCGTTGATTCAGGTCTTGCAACACCTCTGGCTAAAAAACCACACAGCTACCTTTTCCGCTCAGATCCTTCAGACGTAGCTCGTGTTGAAAAAAGAACATTTATTGCATCTAAAACACAGGAAGCTGCAGGTCCTACAAACAACTGGATCGACCCTGTTGAACTTAAAGCAACAATGAAAGGTCTCTACAAGGGCTGTATGCACGGCCGCACAATGTATGTAATTCCTTTCTGCATGGGACCTCTCGGTTCTCCAATTTCTAAATGCGGTATCGAACTTACAGATTCTGAATACGTAGTTCTCAACATGGACATCATGACACGCGCCGGCGAAAAAGTATGGCAGTACCTTGATGACAACTTCGTTCCATGTCTCCACTCAGTTGGTAAGCCGCTCAACAACGGTGCATCTGACAACGGTGTATGGGCTTGTGCTCCAGTTGAACAGAAATACATTTCTCAGTTCCCGGAAGAACACCTCGTATGGTCTTACGGTTCAGGATACGGCGGAAACGCTCTCCTGGGAAAGAAATGTTTCGCTCTCCGCATCGCTTCAGTAATCGCTCACGAAGAAGGCTGGCTTGCTGAACACATGCTCATCCTTAAACTTACAAACCCACAGGGTGAAGTTAAATACGTAACAGGAGCTTTCCCTTCTGCATGTGGTAAAACAAACCTCGCTATGCTTATTCCTACAATCCCTGGCTGGAAAGTAGAAACAATCGGTGATGACATTGCATGGATGAAATACGGAAAAGACGGTCGTCTTTATGCAATCAACCCTGAAGCAGGTTTCTTCGGTGTAGCACCGGGAACTTCTGCTGAATCAAACAAGAACGCTCTCATTTCAGCTTCTAAAAATACAATCTTCACTAACTGTGCACTCACTGAAGACGGTGATGTATGGTGGGAAGGAATCGGATATCCTGCAAAGGGTAACCTTGTTGACTGGAAAGGCAAGACTCGTCCTGCATTCGAAAAAGACAAGGCTCCTAAGGGCGAAGAAATGGCTCACCCGAACGCACGCTTTACAGCACCTGCAGGACAGTGTCCATGTATCGCACCGGAATGGGAAAACCCAGAAGGTGTACCAATTTCTGCTATCCTCTTTGGTGGACGCCGTCCGTCAACTGTACCTCTCGTACATCAGTCTCGTTCATGGGAACACGGTGTATTCCTTGGTTCAATCGTAGGTTCAGAAATTACAGCTGCTTCTACAATCAATCCTGAAGAAGTTGGTAAAATCCGCCGTGACCCGTTCGCTATCATTCCGTTCTGTGGTTACAACATGGGCGACTACTTCCAGCACTGGATCAACGTTGGAAACGCTGCAAAGAACAAAGACCTTCTTCCTAAGATCTTCTATGTTAACTGGTTCCGCAAGGACGAAAACAACAAAGAACTTCCAGGCGGATTCATGTGGCCGGGCTACGGCGACAACTCACGCGTTCTCGCATGGATTTTCGACCGCTGTGACGGTAAAGACAACTACATTGATACACCAATCGGATTCATGCCGAAAGAAGGCGCTATCAATACTGACGGTCTTGCTGACTACTACAAGAAGACTCTTCCTGAAATCACAAAAGTTGATGTTGAAGGATGGAAGAAAGAAGTTAAAGACATCCGTGAAAACCACTATCCAAAATTCGGTTCTCACCTTCCAAAAGAACTTACAGCTATTCTCGACGACCTTGAAAGCCGTCTGAACAAAGCATAAGTTAAATAAAGAGTTAAAAATAACACTTGAAGGGCTTTATTAAGCCTTTCAAAGACATTTAAGAAACATAAAGCCTGTCAGATGAAAATCTGTCAGGCTTTTTTTTCGTTTTAATATATTCCAGATGCGCAGGATACGGCTGTCTGTTAGTATTTATAATCCAAGTGCGCGGTTTACCATCTGAAGGTCCCGCTTAAGCATCTGTGAATCCGGATTTTCCTTAAGAGCCTTTTCAAGAATCTTTTTTGCTTCCTGATACTGCATTGAATTAAAGAGCGGAACGACTGCGTTATGGGCCCTGACTTCGTGATTTCTAATGGTTGCAGTTGTAATCATTCCGTCAAGTTTAGTCTGCATTGCAGGTGTAGCCCGGTCTCGGTAAGTTTCAAAAAACTCACGCGACTCTCTTTCTTTTTCAGAGTTTATAAGATTTACGGTTCCGTTATACACTGAATTATCATAGCTTTTCTGCCTTGCTGCACTTACACCGAATTTCTTTGAGACATCATCCAGAAATAAAACAGCTTCCCCGCATTTTTTCTGTTTATTCAGTTCAATGACATAATTTCCTGTCAGGGTATCCAGGTCATCCAGAGCATTTTTTACTTCAGGATCTTCATAAGCTTTAAGAAAATAATACCGGCTTACATCAAGTGGAATTGCAGTTTCAAAATCACCAGAATCATTTAAGTCACTGGCAATATTTTTTCCTGTCAAAGTCGCCATTGCCCTGTCACTGACTTCACGCCGCCCTGCATAATACTTTTTTGGAACAGTTGCATATTTTTTTGAGTTTGCTGTCTGGGAAACAGTTTTTCTTTCCCCCGGATTAAAGCCGTGAGGATTTGTTGTTTCTACATCGATTTTCTGCCCGTTAATATAAACTGAACAGAAAGCATGAAGTTCTGTTAACTGTCCTTCAGTCTGTATTCCAAGACTTTTTGCAAGTGCAAGATACAGTATGCTTGCAGTTACGCAGTTATATTCTCCCGTAACAAAAGTTGTACTGATTTTTGCACAGTTTAAACGATAATGATAGAGCGCTGATTCATACATAAAATACAAAAGCTTTTCTGCCGCATCTTTCTGAGGAAGCGAACTGAATTTTCTTTTTGCGGCGGCTTCAAGGGATTTATATTTTTCAATGCAGGCCCTGCCTTCTTCACTTTCGGGTGGACAAAGTGAATATGCAACTGCTGTTTTAATAATTTGAAGCGGAGTCAAATCCTTTTTAAAGACTTCTCCCGAACTTTCAAGACCTGTTAAAACTGACGGTTCCAGAGAAGGAGATGCATGTAAAAAAGAAAAGGCTGCTAAAAAAGAAATAATTAAAAGTGTTTTTTTCATGTATGTATCCTTACACTAATTTTAATATGAAAAAATCACTTTTACCCATAATAATACGTTAAAAAGCTTTGATGGACTGAATTGACTTTACGATTAAAAGATTAACCTTCTGCCCCGGCCGGAAAGATACTTCCCCGACAGAAAAATCTGCCGAGAATACAATCTTTTCGTTATCGTCTGAGCGGAGACGCCAGCGGATTCTGTCTCCAAGAAATGAAGAAGAAAGAACTGTTCCTGAAATGACTTTTTCGTCTGCGGCTTTTTTTTCTCCATCTTCAATTACCTTAAACCACTCAGGACGCACAAGGATTTCTTTTCCGCCGAGGTTAAACGCATTCACCCTGCCTGCGGCTTCTGCAACATAGCGGCTTACAGGATTAAAATATATATCTTCTGGCTTTCCTTTCTGAACGAGAGCGCCGTCCTTAATCACGGCAATATTATCTGACAGAGAAAGTGCTTCTTCCTGGTCATGCGTAACATAAACTGTAGTAATTCCAAGTGTATTCTGTATTTCCTTTAATTCTTCGCGGACACTTTCCCGCAGTTTTGAATCAAGCGCTGAAAGAGGCTCATCCATCAGAATTATTTTCGGTTCTGTAACAAGAACACGCCCTAAAGCTACGCGCTGCTGCTGTCCGCCTGAAAGCTCATGAGGATAACGCTTAAGCAGAGGAAGAATATCAAGCGAACGGGCAGCTTTTAAAATCTTTTCATGATTTTCCTGCCCCGCTTTTTTGTTTTTAATATTCAAACCGTAGAGAAGATTCTGTTCAACGCTCATATGCGGGAAAAGTGCATAATCCTGAAACACCATGCCTGTCTTTCTTTTTTCTGGAGAGATGCCTTTCTGATCAATTCCGTCAATCAGAACAGCACCCGAATCAGGCGTTAAAAAACCTGAAATCAGACGAAGAATTGTTGTTTTTCCGCAGCCGCTTGGACCTAAAAGGGTTGTAAAACTTCCGCTTTTTACTTCAAGTGAAAAATCTTTTACACAAAAAGCATTTTTAAAGCTGTATGAGACATTCTGTAATATGAGGCTTGCAGGTTTATTTTCCATATTGTTTTAATTCTTCACGTTCGAGGCATTTACCGCAGAATTTCCCGGTTCCAACAATTATAAATGTAATAAAAGTTAAGACAAGTGCCAGGGCAGCGGCTTTTCCCCAGTCTCCCTGCTCAGCAAGATTGAGGATTTTTACGCTTGCAAGATTCGTGTTAAAACTTACAAGGAAAATTACGGCACTCAAAGTTCCTGCTCCGCGAACAAAATTATAAACAAAAGCACTGAAAAGTGCACCTGTACTTAACGGCGCAGTTACCGTTAAAAAGACTTTAAAATATCCTGCCCCTAAAGACAGAGCAGCATCATCAAGCGTAGTTTTAAGGCGGGCGTAGGCTGAAGAGCAGATTCTGTAACTGAAAGGCAGATAACTGACAGCCATCGTCATTATTATTAAAAAAGCAGAACACCTGATATGAAGAAGTTTTGAAGTATAGGCAAGTGATAATCCGAACAGCGTACCTGGAATTGCTGAAGGGAGCTGGCAGACACTGTTAAGCCCCCTCTTAAGCGGAAAATCAGTCCTGTGAGTAATAAAAGCAGTTAAGGATGCAATAAAAACAGAAATAAGAGAAGCGGCAAGTGCAAAAAATAATGAGTTTAAAAGTTCCTGTTTATATGAAAGGGCTGCCTTTAAATGTTTTAGAGTGAAAGTCGTATCAAGTCCCCACAGCTGCTGGAATGAACCTGCAATAAGGGAAAGAAGCTGCGCAATAATCAGAAGAACTATAAAGGTGCAGAAGGCGGTTAAAACAATATGAGCAGTTCGGCTTACAGTTCTTCCGGAAAAAGAAGAAGCCTTGCCGCCGATTGTTGCAAACCTGAAGGCATTCTTCCTGTAAAGGGTATTCTGAAGAATAAATAAAAACAGCGAAGGAAGCAGGAGAAGAAGGCCTAAAAATGCACTTTTTCCCGTATTCAGCCAGCCTGTAAGCTGGGTATAAATTTCGACAGAAAGTACCTTGAAACGCCCGCCTGCAATAAGAGGATTCCCGAAGTCACTTAAAACACTGACCGCAATAAAAAGCAGCGCTGAAGAAATTCCGGCAGAACTTAAAGGAAGTGTTACTGTTTTAAAAACTTTCCATCTGCCTGCCCCCATGCTTACGGCGGCCTGCTCTATTGAAGGATTAATTCCCTCTACTGCCTGAAGACAGATTAAATAGGCTACAGGAAAAAAACACAGTGTCTGGCTTAATAAAAGTCCTGAAAAACCGTAAAGGGAAAGGTCCAGACCCAAAAGTGTTTTTGTAATAAAGCCCTGACGGCCAAAAAGAAGTATAAAAGAAAGTCCGCCGACAAAAGGAGGAGTAATCATATGAACAAGCGGAAGCAGGGCAAAGAAGTTCTTAAACGGAAGGTTTCCTCGTATTACCGCATAGGCATAAATGTAGCCGACAGTCACAGACAGCACGGTCGAACACAGACAGATAAGTGCGGTATTTCTGATTACAGTAAAAAGAGAAGAAGTGTCAAAGAGTTCTTTTACTTCTGACGGGCGGATGGTTGTGAAGACAAAAAAAACGGGAAGCAGAATGAATACACCGAAAAAAAACCACAGTGCCATCGTAGGCAGCATGTTTTTTTCACTATCCTGCAGGATTCCCGTTTTTATATTCAATTTGTACTGACCTTAAACTGATTATTTAATCTTTGCCCATCTGGCAAGAACTTCATTTTTCTGTTCAGAGGCTTTAGATTTATCATAATCAATTAAATCGATATCTGAAATTCCAGTTGTACCTGTGGATTTTGCATCAGGATTTACAGGGATTGTAAAATCAATTGATGACATAAGTTCCTGAGCTTCTTTTCCAAGCATAAAATCTACGAATTTTTTTGCATTTTCAAGATTTTTTGCATTCTTCATAATTGAAACACAATCAACATCACCTGCAGACTGAGGCGGAGCAACGATTTCAATAAAGAAGCCGCGTTCACGGTATTTTGAAAGCGCATGAATATATGAGATGCCGATAGCGTATTCACCTGTACCGACAAGTTTTGGAGGCGCACTTCCTGAATCAGGGAACTGACCTGCAAGAGAAGCAAGTTTTACAATGTAATCCCAGCCTTTATCCCATCCAAGTCTCTGAAGCTGATTCTGAACAAACAGATATGCAGTAGAAGAACTTGCAGGATTTGTCATTACGATTTCACCCTTAAAAGCAGGGTTAAGGAGGTCATCCCAGGTTGCAGGAACCGGAATTCCAGGGAATTTTTCTTTGAAACGGGTTTCGTTATAACCGATTCCAAGAGAAAGTACACAGAAACCAGTCCATGTACCTGCTTCAGACTTTGCATATGCAGGAATGTTTTCAGCAGCCGGTGAAACATAAACTTCAAGAGCGCCGTTTTCATCAGCCTGTGCGTGGTAACTTGAAGCACCGCCAAGAAGGATATCAGCCTGAGGATCATCTTTTTCAACGATTACGCGGTTTACAAGTTCTCCTGTTGTTGCCCTGAGGAAATTTACTTTGATTCCTGTTTTGCGTGTGAAAAGATCTGTAAGGGACTGAGTCTCTTCATCATGCAGAATCGAATAAACATTTAATTCATTTTTTTCTTTACTGCAGCCAGAAAATATAACGGCAGCAGAAAAAAGTGAAAGTAAAACTTTTAACGCTTTTTTCATTTTTTACCTCCAGGGACTTTCTCAGCCCCAAACTTTTTAGAATAAAATGATTTTATAATTTTTTTGTCTGAGTGTCGAGTTTATAAAAAAAATACAGGCTCCATCTCAAAGAAAAAACCGGGAAGACTGCGTTTCTTGCTCCACAGCCGGCCCGGTTTTTAATGAAATCTTTGAAGAACTTAAAGCTTTTCAAAAATTCACAAAGTACTTTATAGGAACGTCGTAAAAGGGAGGAGAACGACCTGTAAGTTTTATGAAACCTGCGCTTATTGTTCAAAAACTTCTTTCCTACGCAGACAGTATCTTTTAAAAAGCGTAATAATTCTTGAAAAATTACGCTCTTTTTTAGCAGTAAAGCGATAAAATAATTACATTTTATAAAATAACTTATAATTTTAAAACCATTTAAAAACATAACTCCTTAAAACTTGAATTTGTATGATTATATTTTATACTTTTGATATAATACTTATACAAAATAGACTATTTACTGAAGATATGCTATAATAAAAACATGCTTACAAAATCAAAGCGCAACAAGACTATCGACTTTACAGAAGAAGAAGGCAAAGAATACCTTGAACGATGCATCTTTGCGGGTACGGAAAATGATTTTGCTTTAAGCACAATAGAAAATAAGGTAATCTGCGGAGACACTTTTAGTATTCTGCCTGCTCTTCCAGAAAACAGCTTTCCGCTGATAATTGCAGATCCACCTTACAACATTTCAAAGCAGTACAGTACTTCTAAATTCAATGCAACAGGCTCAAAAGAATACTACGATTATACAAAAAAATGGCTTGATTTAACTCTGCCCCTCCTTACTCAAAACGGCTCAATGTATATCTGTGTCGACTGGAAAAGTTCTATCGTTATTGGACAGATTTTAAGCGAATATGAAGAACAGAAAAAACTGATTATAAGAAACAGAATTACCTGGGAACGGGAAAAAGGCAGGGGTGCAAAAGCAAACTGGAAAAACTGTCACGAAGACATCTGGTACATAACTAAATCAGAAAACTACACTTTTAATATTGATTCCGTAAAAGTACGAAGAAAAGTTATTGCCCCGTACAAAACAGACGGCATTCCTAAAGACTGGAATGAAAGCGAAGACGGAAAATACCGTGACACCTGTCCTTCAAACTTCTGGAATGACATTACAGTTCCCTTCTGGTCAATGAGTGAAAACACCGCCCACCCGACACAAAAACCGGAAAAACTGCTGGCAAAACTTATTCTCTGCTCAAGTAATCCTCAGGAAACTGTTTTTGATCCTTTCGGCGGCTCAGGCTCAACTGCAGTTACAGCAAAAAAACTGGGACGCAAATTCTGCACAATTGAAAAAGAAAAGAAATTCTGCGCCTGGGCACAGTACCGTCTTGAGCAGGCAGAAAAAGACAGCTCGATTCAGGGCTTTGAAGACGGGATTTTCCATCAGAGAAATGACTGACCGTCTTCTTCTGTCTTTTACCGCTTACCAGCACACCGTACAGACCACAGGAAAATGATCTGACCAGCCTGTCCCGTTTTTAAGATAATACCTCAGGGGAGTTCCGTCTTCCTTTGCCCAGGGACCTTTATCTTCTACACTAAAATTTGTAATTAACCCCGCATTATCGGTAAAAAAGTGATCGATTCTTTCCCAGCTTCCTGAATACCAGTATGAACCTTTTCCTGACAGTTCTCCTGATTCATTAAACCAGGGAGACCAGACACTTTCGCTGTTTTTTCCCTGCAAAACAATATTATACGGACCTGAAGATACACTCCGTTTAAACTCAAGAATATCACGGTTAAAATCCCCGGCTGCAATAAAGGCCTGATTATTCATTCTTGCCTCGTGAATTTTTTGTGCAAGAAGCGCTTCCTGATAATTCCGCCATACTTCAGATTTTTCAGCCCCGCCGCTTTTACTTTTCCAGTGATTTGCAAAAAGAATGAGTTTTTTATTTTTTACCGTAACACAGGCTTTTAATAAAGGACGCATGGAAGGCTGAGTTTCTTTCTGAGTGCGGATATCAAGAGCGTGCACAGAAACTTCAGAAAGCGGCCAGCGGCTTAAAATTCCTGTTCCTATTGCCCCGCCCTCCTCTTTTGAAAAACAGGCCCAGGAATAATTTTTTGACAGATTAAAGCCGCCGGAAACACGATTATAAATATCATGAAGCTGGTCTTTATTCTCAAGTTCTTCAAAAATAAGAATATCCGCATCGCTTTTCTTTATAAGCTGAGAAAGCCTTTCAAGCCTCTGTTCATACTTACTGACATTCCAGCCGGAAGAAGCGGAGCGGAACTCCAGATACTCATTTCCGTCAAAAGACGCGTCAAAGAAGGTCTGAAGGTTCCAGTTAAGGATTTTTGCCTGAACACACTTTTCGTCTTCCTCAGCATTTTCTCCCGCTGAGGAAGAAACTAACCGGCAGGAAACAGACAGAATAAAAAGCAGAAACAAAAATAAAAAATGTAAGGATAATTTTGTTTTGTATTTCATACATATATATATGTGCTGAAATATTAAAAACTGACAAAAAATGCAAAAAAAATCCCCTGAAAAAATAAAATTTTTTTTCAGGGGCATATAAATGCAGTTTTATTAAGTACTACAGATGTATTAAACGTTGAATTTAAAGAACATTACGTCACCGTCTTCTACAACGTATTCTTTTCCTTCCTGACGGTAGCGGCCGTGAGCCTTAATTTCTGCCTCACTTCCGTACTGGCGGAGATCTTCTACAGAATAGACTTCTGCCTTGATAAAGCCCTTTTCAAAATCCGTATGAATTGCACCTGCGGCCTGAGGAGCTTTATCGCCGTTGTGAATTGTCCAGGCACGGCACTCGTCTGCACCGCCTGTAAAGAAAGTTCTCAGTCCCATAAGATGATACGCTGTACGCGCAAGAACTGTAAGTCCTGACTCTTTTAAGCCTACGCTGTCCATGAACTCTTTACGGTCTGCTTCATCTTCAATATCAACAAGGTCACTTTCGAATTTTCCGCAGATTACTACTACTTCTGATTTTTCTTCTGCGGCGATTTTTTTAACTGCTTCTACATAATTATTTGTACCAGAGGCAATTGTATCTTCATCAATATTGCAGACAAAAAGCTGAGGCTTAACTGTAAGAAGATGAAGGTCATAAATACCTTCTTTTTCTTCGTCAGTGAGGTCAGCCTGGCGGGCACATTTTCCTTCCTGGAGAAGAGGAAGAATTTTATCAACTGCACTGCGGTAGCCTGCAAATTTCTTTTCTTCTGCCTTACCCATGGCACGGATCTGTCTTGTAACTTTATCTTCACGCTTTGTGATTGTATCGATATCTGCCTGGCACAGTTCATAATTGATTGTGAGAATATCGCTCAAAGGATCAATGGGAGCATCTGTTTTTGCATCATCGCGAACGTGCTGGATATCAGGGTTGTCAAAACAGCGCACTACATGAGCGATTACTGAAGTTTCACGGATATTTGCAAGGAACTGGTTTCCAAGACCTTCACCGTTTGAGGCCCCTTTAATAAGTCCGGCGATATCAACAAAATCTACTGTTGCTGGAATCTTTTTTTTAGGCTGAAAAACACCTGCCATAAAATCGAGGCGTTCATCAGGGAGTTCTACTACACCGTGATTTGGTTCAATTGTACAGAAAGGATAATTTGCTGCTTCTGCAGGGGCTCTTGTAAGAGCAGAAAAAATAGTTGACTTTCCTACATTCGGAAGTCCTACAATACCACAGGTTAATTTCATTTTAAATTCCTTATCGATGATTAAAAAAAATGCGGTCTTAAACCGCAGGTGTGTATAGAATACTCTTATTCTTCAGCTATTGCAACCTTATTGCGGCCAGTCTCCTTTGCATGATAAAGGGCTGTATCGGCCGCGCTGAACCAGGTTGTATCATCCCAGTTAGGCCGCATTCCCGCAATTCCGGCGCTGACAGTAATTTTTCTGCCGGGTGCAAAATCAAAGCTGCTCTGCTCTAACTGAGTGCGGATTAAATCAACTTCTTTAAATACTTCTTCTGCAGAGGCTGTCTCAAAAAGAAGAACAAAAATATCCGTACTGTAACGGAAAGTTCTTCTGATACCGCCCATATTGATTTTTATGATTGAAGCAAGTTTTATAAGAACTCTGTCGGCGGCAGTGTGTCCGTACTCATTGAGAATCTGCTTGTAATTATCAACATCAACAAGAACAAGATGAGGAACATAAACGCCTTCATTAAACTTCCGCACAAATGCCCTCATCGCCTCATTGAGAGCAGTCCTGTTATAGAGTTTTGTAAGCGGTTCAATTTTCAGTTCATGAATAAGCTCCGTCTGGCGCTGGCTTGAAAGCCAGATAAAATTAATCTGTTCAGTCTGATAAGTAAGTATGGAACGGGCTACTGCATTTATAATCAAAAGAAACAGGAAAGCACAGACAGCAGTTGCAGTAAAATCAACGACAGTCATACGGATGTCATCAAACCAGATTGCAACAATGGAAAGGGCATAAGTAAAAAGGCAGAGGGAAAAAATTCTTTTAAGAAGTTTTTTATCTGCAAAACCTGAAGATATGATGATGGGAAGGCCTTCTGCAACCAGGAGGAATTTATAATAACTGTGAAAAACTGAAACTACAGAACACAGGATATAAACTGCACTGCAGACAGCCATATTTTTCTGCCCAACGGTAAAACGGTTTGATCTGAGGATACCGGCAGCAACTACTGCAGCCATAAGATTACAGCCTGAAGGAAGTGCAATCCTTAAGGTAATGTAATTTGCGATTGTTGAGGTAAATGAGTTTGTATGGTAAAAAGCCGCAAAGACAGCCGCTTCCATTACAAAAATTACAAGGGTCCCCCACCAGCACAGTTTCATAAGTTTTTTCTGCCACTGAATAGAAATACTGTCCCTGAACTCATTAAATTCCATACCTTTAATTATAAGATAGTTTTACAATTTTTAAAGATAATATTCAGGACATCTGTAAAAAAACGCATCAGAGCCTTTCCAGAGAGTACCTGCGGGGTTAAAAAAAACCGCGTCAGGGGCTGGAAGGGTGAGCGGAAGCGAAGACGCGCCTGCGCGGCCGGAGGCGGAAAGCCGGAGCCCTGCAAGACCCGGCCCGCTTTTTAGCGAGAGACGCCCATATAATAAAACTTTAGCAGGGCTTCATTTCTTTACACTCACGAAAAAAAATACTATCCTAATTGTATATTTAAGTCAGATATCAAAAATATCTGCGGAGGAAAAATTACAAATGGCATTTTCTTTAAACCTTTATCCAGTCACTTATATTGCACGCTACAATCCTGATACTTCTAACTGGGACGAAGAATGGCTTGAAAGCGACAAAGTTACCTATGATGAATTAATGGCTATGTCAGAAGCTGACCGCAAGGCTGTTTTAGACAAGCGCAATCAGATGGGAATTCCTACAGTTTCATACACATCTCAGTATGCGTACGGCTGTTTTGAAGGAATGAAAGGATTCCCGACAAAAGACGGCGGAGTTGCTATTTTCCGTCCTGAAGAAAACGCAAAGCGCTTCAACAATTCAATGAAAGGCATGTACTGTCCGCCATTCCCTGTTGAACAGTTTGTAAAGGCTTCGGTTGAATTTGTTCGCCGCAACGCTGAACTCGGCTATGTTCCAAAATATAATCCTGACTGGGAAAAAACTGACTATGCTGATGCAGATTCTATTTACATGCGTCCGTTCATGAACTCAGAAGGCGCAATCGGTGTAGGATGCTCAAAACAGCCTTATGTAATCATCTGTGCTACTACTGTTTCTGCTTACTTCAAAAAAGGCCTCGACGGTGCTGTAATCACTAACCGCATCCGCGCTACTCCTCACGGAACAGGCTACATCAAGTGTGCTTCAAACTATGTAATTTCTGCAATTGCAAAAAAAGAAGCTGAAGACGCAGGTTATGTTGAATGCGTTTACCTTGATGCGGTAAAACACAAATACTTCCAGGAAGGTTCAAGCTGTAACATCTTCTTCGTACTTAAAAACGGAACAATCGTTACACCTGAACTCGGAGACACAATTCTCCCTGGTATTACAAGAAAATCTGTAATCGCACTTGCACGCGAAAAGGGATACAAAGTTGAAGAAAGACCTGTTTCTGTAAAAGAAGTTCAGAAAAAGGCAGTTGAATGCTTCGTAACAGGAACTGCTGCAGGCATCAGCCCGATGTCTTCAATTACAGACCTTAAGGGCAAAAAGACTGTATTCGGACCTGGCTTCGGACCTGTTGCAAAAGAGCTCCAGCACGAACTCAAAGGCCGCCAGTACGGTTCAATCCCTGATCCTAACAACTGGAACACAGTAGTTATAAAGGGTTAAGTATAAAAATCCATCCGTGGATTTTTATACCCGCAGCAATTTTCTTTTGAAAATTCCTGCTTCAGTCTTCAGCGCGTCCCTGCGCTGCTTTTACTGACAAGACAGAATAAAAAAACACGGCACGCGCCGTGTTTTTTTTGTCTCAGCTCATTAATATTAAAAATCGCATCTTAAAGTGAAATCGCCTCAGGCTTCAATAAAACCGGCTCCAAGACAGCCGTTCATAAGCTCAAAATAATGCGGGAAACTTACGGCACAGCATTCTGCATCCTTTATGATAAGTTTTTCTGACGGCGGAAGTGCAAGTCCAAGACAGGAAAGAGCCATTGCCATACGGTGATCGTCATAACTTTCAGCAGTACCACCGTGAAGAGGAGAGCCGCCGTAAATTATAAGGGCATCTTCTTTTTCTTCGATTTTTGCGCCGAGTTTTGAAAGTTCAATATTAAGAACTTTTAAGCGGTCAGTTTCTTTGCGGCGGCATACTTCTGCATCTTCCAAAACAACTTTTCCTTCAATCTGTGTCGCAATGACCGCCAGAGCACAAATTGCATCAGGGAAAGAATTCATCTTTACGCGGAGTTCTCCGTCAGGAAGGTTCTGTGTTGAAAGTCTTCCGTTTCCGTTACGCGCTTTTTTCCCTCCGCGCACAGTAAGCGTGTTTTTATTTTTGTCCCATTCAATATCAGCCCCGACAGATTTCAGCACTTCTACAATTGCATCATCCCCCTGAGTTCCGCTTGAATCTACGTTTTCAATCGTAATTTCAGAATCTGTCATTAAGGCTGCAATTAAAGGAAAAGCGACACCCTCCCAGTCACTTGGAATGGTTACATCAAACGGTTTTATTGTTACAGGACCTTCTACTTCTATTTTCTTAAAATCAGGACTGATAGAACACGGAAAGCCTGCCCTTTCCATCCATTTTTGAGTCATCGTAAGATACGGTGTTTCCTTTGGATTTGAAAGGTTAATGGTCAGTTTACCGTCAAGAAGTGCCCCGGCCATCATAAGTCCTGAAATATACTGGCTTGAAATCTCACCGGGTGTATTTACTGTTCCTGCATGTACAGGACCTTTTATTACAAGCGGACAGCCATTGCGGGAAGGATCAGATGTTTCTGCGCGTGCTCCTAACTGACGGAGGGCGTCTGCAACATGTTCTACAGGGCGTTTACGGATTGAATCATCCCCGGTAAAAATACTGATTCCATTAAAGTTTGCACAGACAGGAGAAAGAAAATACAGAAGTGAACCTGAATTTCCGACATTTACAACATCATCAGGAAGGTGAATATTTTTTCCAGCCCCCCTTACAACCCACTGAGTTCCAGGCTCGCCTTCTTCACTTAGATTAAGATCAACCTCAGAACCGATTAATGGCACTGCAGCCGCCGTTGAAAGACAGTCAGCACTTGGAAGAGGATTACGGATAATTGAAGTTCCGTCAGAAAGTGTTGCAAGAATTAAGGCACGGATTGTGTGAGATTTTGAACCAGGTACAGTGATTTTTCCTGAAAGGCTGTTGTGTGACGAAATAATGTCCATAATTTTTCCTCAGATTATTGTGGGCATCTCTAGAAATTCGCTAAAGCGACTTTCTAGAGATGCCCCTTGTTTATTAAAAAAGCCCGGGTGACAAACACTCAGGCTGTAAGTTTAGCGGACCTTAAAGAGAATTCCAACTACGGCAAGCGTAATCAGAAGCTGAAGCATCATGAACTTGATTAAAACCTGCGTCGGTGACCAGCCGTGATTTACCCTCATGTGATCATGAAGCGGGAAACGGATTGTTGAAAAGAAATTGATGTGGAAGAACCGTTTAAGGAAAACTTTTAAAAGTCCCATGCCGCCGTTAATGAAGATAATTGTTGAAGTCGCAAAAATCATGAAAGGGTTTCCGCTGAGCATTACACAAAGGCCGATATAAAAACCAAGGGCACGGCTTCCTGCGTCTCCCATAAGGCATTTACTCGGGAAGGCATTATGCCAGAGATAACCCATTAAAACTCCTGCCATGCAGAACGACATTACAGCCCAGCCGGCTCCCTGCTTAAAATGAGGAACTAAAAGATAGGCAGCTATATCAACATGGCCGAGGATAAAATAGAACACTACACCGACAGTAAGCAGCGCAATGAGAACTAAAGTTGAACTCAAACCGTCAACTCCGTCCGTACAGTTTGTTGTATTGACTGAAGCCCAGAGCATGATTGTTGAAATTAAAACAAAAAGCCATGGCGAAATAACAATTTTATGAGTAAGGAAAGGAAGCCAGAAATAAAGTTTTCCTTCGGCATCTAAAGACCTTAAATAAAGAGCCATTAAAACTGACGCAGAAACAGAAATTACTAAGTCCAGGAGAGCCTTGCGGTACTCACCCCAGCTTGAAACTGAACGGTCATCTAAATAGCCTGTAAGCATCATGAGCCAGGTAAGGACTAAGACACAGCACTTAAACCAGTCGAGCGGAACAAAGATTGCACTGAGGAGTACAAAAACCGTAATAAAGAAAACACCGGCACCAGTAGGCTTGCCCTTTGCCGCCTCAGCATTTACTGTAAACTCGCGCCCGCGGTCATGCGGCATATAGTCATAAAAATGCGGCATTGCGTAACGGACAATTAAAAAGCCTGTATAAAGTGAAAGAACGATAAGAACTGTATATGACTGCAGAAGACGTGCAGGACCAAAGTACTGTGTTAATAAAGTGCCGATATAGTAAAGCATATTAAAATCATTTTAACGCAGACACGCTGCTTCTACAAGATTAAGATTTCCGGCAAAGGCACGGATTTTCTGAGTCTGGCTGTATTTTACACTTTTATTGTGGCAGAAATCGACTGTTACAGTGTAAGAACCCGGATCAAGATTAAAGCCTGCCACTCCGGCCTGGGCAGGAAAATACCTGGAGCACCTTACATCAGCCCTTTCCACGGCCTCAGTGGCAATCTGATGCATAAGTCCGAAAGTCCCGACAATAAGCTGGGCACCGAGATTATTCTGAATTGCATTATTTTCGCGGACGGCATCAATTCCAGAAGTTACCAGCTGCCTTGAAATTGAGCGGATTAAAGAACGGGCAAAGATAGCAGAGTAATTCTGCTGGAAAGTGTCAGCCGCAATATTTTCAATTGATTCAATTTTTTCAACACGGGCAGTATGTATTTCTCCTGTTGCATCGTTTACCGCCTTAACTGTAATTGAGTTTATCTGGGAAGGCTGTTTTGTCATTTCAGGAAGAGAAAGCTTGTACCAGCGGTTGTGATTATAGGGAACCCTTATTACATTTTCTTTTTTTACAGGAGCCCGCCCGCTGAATGCAAGAATATTAAGACGGGCCTTACCGTCAGGAACAGAAAGTTCCCCCTCAATACTGGAAGGAAGAGGAAAATCATAAAGAGAAGGCTGAGTCTGCCAGGCGGATTTTAAAAGATTATAGTCAACACGGGCATTTCCGCTGTCATTCTGGGACCGGTACATAATCATACTGAGGTATCGTGCCAGTGCTGAATTTGAAAACTGAATGGAAACCTTGTTAATTTTAACGTCGCTTTTACTGTTGCTCTCGTTTACTTCAGCCTCGTATTTTTCTTTTAAAACCTTTAATTTGTTGTCAAAACGGCGGACTTCTACCATTGCATCTTCAAGATTTTTTTCCTGCAGATAATTAAGTGACATAAAGATATTTGAATAGATATTTTCAAAATCTTCTCCGCGGTAATCCTTTGCCATATCATTTGTTACAGCCCCGGCAAGAGACTGAGTAATGCTTACTGCAGAATATTTTTCAATAAGTTTTTCTGCTTCAGAAAGCATCCTCGAAGAATCAGAAGTAAGGCCTTCAAAATGCTCAAGGATTCCTGTGTCCAGGCAGTAAAGCACTTCATCATGAGAGGAATAAATAACCTTTTTCTGCTCATCAAGCTCAGCGCGGACATCGGCATATTTTCCTTCAGAAAGATTTGAATTAATTTTTGAATAATTGTAATCCGCCATCGTCATGCAGGAGCCGAGAACAAAAGGGAGCGCCGCAATAAGCAGAGGCTTAAGCTGAGGAAAAAAGAACTGACAGCCGGCAGGATTTTTTTTCAATTTATTCAGCCCTTCATTATGCTAGTCTTCATTGAGATAAAGGGCGCAGAGAGTTTTTGCGTCTTCGATTGTATTTTTCAGGTAACTGTATTCGTTTGCCTGATGGCAGACTTCATCTAAAGTTGACCAGATTGCACAGTCAAAGCCCATATTGCGAAGTTCAGCGCCTACAGTACCGCCTCCGATTCCAACAGGAACAGCATTAATTGAACGTGAGCATTTTAAAGCCTGAGCAAGTTTTTTTACCGCAGGGGCTTGTACACTCGTTGCAGGAGACTGCTGTGCCTGACATTCTGTAACTTCAATTTTTACGTTGTATTCTTTTTCAACGGATTCAACGCATTTTTTTACTTCTGAGCGTACCTGATCAAGCGTGTAGCATGGAAGGATTCTTGAGTCCATATAAAAAACATCATCACCCGGAATAATGTTCACAGTATCAACATTCGCCTCTTTTTTTGTAGGCTGGAAAGTTGACCAGGAAGGAGTAAAAAGAGGGTCTTTTTTTGAAAATACATTTTCAAGGTTATTAAGGCGGAGGGCAAGCGCACAGGATGCAAGATAAGCATTTTTGCCTTTCTGTGGCATTGAGCCGTGTGACTGCTCCCCTACAGTATGAAGACGAAGCCAGAGGATATTTTTTTCAGCTACTTCGATTGTTTCACCCTTACTGTCGCCGCCGTCAGGAATAATAATAAAATCTTCCGGTTTAAAAAGTTCCCTGTGTTCCCTTAAAAGATATTTGATTCCGTATTCAGAGCCGAATTCTTCGTCTGCCATGAACAAAAGTTTTACTGTATATTCAGGAACAATATTATTCTTCAAAAGCGCAAGGCAGGAAAAAACTCCGCTTACAAGTCCCTGCTGGTTATCTTCTACCCCGCGGCCTGTAATTTTATCGTTTTCTTTATCGTAAACAACTTTCCAGGGATCAGAATTCCAGTATTTTAAGTCTCCGGGAGGAACTACATCAAGATGAGCCATAACCCAGACAGTCTGAGCCGATTTGCCCGGTACAGTAAGTATAAGGTTCGGGCGGACTTTAGAAGAAACGCGGAAATCAGGAGCATCATACTGAACAAACTGCTCTTCTTTAAATCCTGCAGCTGTAAGCCAGTTTTTTAATGCCTGACATTTTTTTAATTCACCGTCTCCGCCGCTTTCAGGCGCCATGGCAGGAATTGAAGTCAGCATTGTCTGTAATTCAATTATTTCTGGTCTTGATTTATCGAGAAAGTCTGTTAAAAGCTTATATGTGTTACTCATATGACTATTGTAACACAATCAGAAGGAATTTTCGCCTGTATGCTTAATTCAGGCGCAAAAGACGGAGAGATTAACGTGCGGCGGTATCTATTTTTTTTACAAAGAAGTCCAGGTTAGCACCGATGAAGGCTGCCCCGTAAGCAGTAATTGCGGCACCCAGAATAAGATAAAACCAGGTCATATAAAAATCATTCTGAGTTTTTTCAAGGAAAAGTCCTGAAAATACAAAAAAGACAATCATGATGATTCCTGATAAAACCCAGCGGAACATTGATACAGGCTTTAAGTTTTTCATCCACTCCGGAGTCTTGTTGTCAAAGACTGCATTGAGTCCTGCTTTTGAAAGAGATTCCCGCTGACTGAGAGGCTGTGCTGAAAGTTTCTGGGCTTTTGAAAGATAACGAACCTTTGTCCTGCATTCCTTACAGAAAAGAAGATGCACAGAATCCCTTAAAGGCAGGCGTTCATCCCTGTCCAGAGAAAAAAATGAATCCATTACCTGTTCACACTTTTTACTGTTCATAAACACCCCTCAGCTTCTGCTCAAGCAGTTTTTTTGCCCTGAAAATATTGGATTTAATGGTATTCACCGGAAAATCCGTAATTTCAGAAATTTCTTCATATTTAAGTCCGTGAAAAAAATACATTTCCACGCACCTGCCGTAATTTTCAGGAAGGTCCTTTACACATTCCCTGACGGCTTCAACCGTAAGTTTTTTTATCTCTTCTTCTTCCGGGGTAAGTCCCTTAGATTCAAGAAGCGATTCATCCGCAATCGGAGTATATTCCTGACGGCGGGTGATGGAATTTACGGCCGCATTATAGGCAATTTTTGTAACCCAGGTGGCAAAAGACGACCTGAACTTAAAGTTTGAAAGATTTACGAAAACCTTTACAAAAACTTCCTGAACAAAGTCATCCGTATCATCCGGATTTTTAAAAAAACTCATACCAAGCGCAATGACCCTCTTTTTGTAAAGGCTCATCAGCGACTCAAAGGATTTTGAATCCCCGGAAAGTGCAGCCCTTACAAGAAACTCGTCGCGTTTGTTTTTGAGTAAACTTTCAATACTGCTTAAGCTCATTCCTGCCATAAGTAGAATTCAGTCTGAAAATTTAATTCCAGTCATTCAGCTTATAGAAGATGATTAAACAGATTCCTATTGATAATGGAATAAGGCCGCCTAAAAGTGACGGAGATACTCCATTTATCAGACTGAAAAAAAGTGTAAGCATTAAGCCTGTACCTGTTAACAGAAGGCCGATTAAAAGTGAATAGGCCTTTAAGTTAAACTTTTCATGCTTATAGGTGCCGGTCTGAATCTGCTTACGGATTTCGAGGTGATGCCACAAAAGATAGAAAAATACTACAACACCGCCGATTGCAATTCCTACAATCGGAATAACTGCGATGATTACCTGAGCAGCTGAGCTGATTATCTGTCCGTCCATTTTTTCTCCTTATCTCACGCTTCTTCTGCTAAGGTAACAGAGTACACCATTAAACCCTCACAAGCTTACCGTTATTTAAATCCCCGATTGCCTGTGCTTTAATTTTTGCATGCTGTTTTTTTCCTGTTGCAGTCATCGGAATGCTGTCAACAATGGCAAAATAGCGTGGTCTTTTATATCTGCTCAACATTTTACTTGTTGCACAGAAATCATTCAATTCTTTGTAGGTAAGCGAAGAATCCCCAGGAATTACATAGGCAACAACTGCCTGTCCGCGGACTTTATCAGGCACTGCCGTTACAATACAGTTCTTTACCTTTTCGTTCTGTGAAATAACTTCTTCAATCTGAGTCGGATAGATATTTTCACCTGAAACAACCATCATATCGTCCTTGCGGCCCTTGATTGTTACCATCCAGTCTTCATTCCAGACACCTGTATCGCCCGTATACATCCAGCCGTCAGCAAATTTAAGCTTCTGGGTCTGTTCATCGTGATAATAAGAATAAGTAGATTTTGCAGGAGAACGGATGATTACTTCTCCTTCAGTCTGATTGTCAAACGGAACTAAATCATCAGGATTTCCTTTTGAGCCGTCTTCAGGGATACGGATAACCCTTACTTCATCGTCAGTGCAGCTTAAACCTACAGAACCTGCCCCGTCAGGAAGATTATACGGACGGAGGAACGAGTTCCAGAATGTTTCTGTAGTTCCGTAACCGTTGAAGATATTCGGAGTAAGGGTTTTCTGGAAGCGGATACAGTCTTCACGGGCAAGAGGTGCGCCCATCGTTACAATTCCGCGGAGTGGAGAAAGATCTCTCGGTGCTTTTTCCTGAGTGCGCGAAAGCATTTCAAGGTTTGTAGGAGCCCCCATCATAAAGGTGATTTTGTACTGTGAACACCAGTCAAGTGAAGTCTGGGGACGGAAAGAGCGCATTACCATTGCTGCGGCCCCGCTGTAAAATACAGGACACATTCCGCCTGAGTGGCAGCCGCCTCTGTGGAACCACGGAGTCATGTTGAGCGTTACGTCAAACTGATTCATAGGATAATGCATGATTACATCGTGTGCAGAAAGCACTTCGTTGATATCGTTGATTGGAACTGATTTAGGCATGCTTGTAGTTCCGCTTGTACACAGGCGGAGAACCTCGTCATAAATATGAGGGCGGAAGTCAATTTCAGGTTCGTCTTCACTCATGCCTTCTACAAAATCTTCATAGGAAATATGTCCCTTTGGAAGAGGAACACCTTCAATATTATCAGCAAGGACAAAGATACTAGGCTTCCAGAGACAGATTTTTGCAGCTTCTTCCATTACAGAAGCAATGTTTGCAGTATAAACAACAACTTTAGGCTTGTTGTGATTGATTAAGAGAGCCATCTCACCTGATGCAAGATTGAAATTTGCGGCAAGAAAAATTGAACCGATTTTGCGCGGACCTGTATACATAAAGGTAAACTCAGGAGAGTTTCTGAGTGCACCGAGTACAACATCATCCTTTTTAACGCCTGCCTTTTTTAAAGCGTTTGCAAGGCGGTTAGCTTCTTTATTGAGTTCAGAATAAGTCCAGGTTCTTTTTGTGTCCGGGTCGATTACAGCCGGTCTTTTAGAAAAACGGCGGACATTGCGCATAAAGCCGTTGAGCCAGGTGTATTCGTGTTCAAAAGTGTCAATAAACATTGTGTCGTCGTAAGTACGCATTTATTCCTCCAGGGGGAGAAAGAAGCCCTACCCGCAAGCGAGCTCCTCTCTCCCCCTTACCCCCACTCTCCACGGCAGCGCTCAGGGGATTTCCCCTGAGAACCCCATTCGAAAAAAAAGGAGTTTTTTGTGTTCTCTTTTAATTAGACACAAGTTTTTTTAAAAGGTTGCAGAAAAAAATTAAAAAATTTGAAAAAAAATACTCATTGCCGTTTGGGTGCACGGCAATGTCATTTAGTGCAGATTTGTGCCGGCCTGATATGCTTTCCAGGTGGTTTCAAGGAGCGTTCTCACGTCTGAATACTCTGCCTTCCAGCCGAGTTTTTCATACGCAAGTTTTGCCGAAGCTACAAGAACTGCAGGGTCTCCAGGGCGTCTGTCCGTAAAATCAGCAGGAATGTCTTTCCCGGTGATTTTTCTTGCTTCTTCAAGCATTTCTTTTACGGTAACGCCTTTTTCACTTCCCAGGTTTACTGTCAGGCATTCATTTTTATTTACGATGTATTCAAGCGCCTTTACATGAGCAGCGGCAAGGTCATTTACATGAACATAATCACGGATACAGGTGCCGTCGCGGGTGTCATAATCTGTTCCAAAGACTTTCATCCTTTCGCGGAGACCGCAGGCTGTCTCCATAATTACAGGCAGAAGGTTTGCAGGATTCTGTTCAAGTCCGTTTGGGAAACCTTCAATGTCATAGCCTGCGGCATTAAAATAACGCAGGGCCGCATAATTTAAGCCTTTGAGCTGGTGATACCAGGACATGAACTCTTCAATCTTTAATTTTGTAAAACCATAGTAGTTTTCCGGTTTTTTAGGATGTTTTTCATCAATAGGAAGATACTCAGGTTCACCGAAAACAGCAGCACTTGAAGAAAAGACCATATTTTTACAGCCGCATTTTACGGCCGCATTCATTATGTTGATTGTCCCCGTAATATTATTAACGGAATACTTTTCAGGACAGAGCATTGACTCCCCTGCCGCCTTAAATGCCGCAAGATGAACAAAAGCATCAAAACCTTTTTCAAATGCATTTTCAAGGGCCTTAACATCAAGAATATCCCCCTGAATAAAGCAGTTTTCTTCAAAGAGGTTCTGCTTAAGTCCTGAAGAAAGATTATCAAAGACAGTAACTTTATGTCCTGCCTTCATCAGTTCCTTAACAACATGAGAGCCTATGTAACCTGCACCACCAATAACAAGAACTTTCATCTTTCTTTCCTCCGTTTTTCAGCTTAATTTTTCAAGAGCTTCTGCTGCTTCCATCCACTGTAAGTTCAATTCTTCAAGGCTTTCTGAAACCTTTTCTATCTCTTTCTGAACGGCCTTTGCTTTTTCTCCGTTTGAATAGACTTCAGGGCGCGCCATCTGTCCTTCAAGCGAAGTTTTTTTATCTTCAAGTTCAAGAATCTTCTCTTCCAGCGCTTTTACAGCCTTTTCAGCGCGGCGCCTTTCTGCCTCAAGCTTTTTCTGTTCTTCCCAGCTTAACTGTACTGCAGATTTTGATGAGGCGCCGTCCTGCAAACTTGATTCAGGCTGCGGGGCGTTGCGGGGTGCCCCCGCAGAGGGGGAAGCGGAAGACACCCCAGCAGAGCGGGGTGACTGAAGCGGGGGGGAGACTTCCCCCTTTTCTTCTGCTTCAAGTCGCTCCATGTAATATTTATAGTCACCAGGAAAGAGTCTGTATTTACCCGGCTTTAACTCAAGGACACGGGTAGAAAGGTTTTCAATAAATCCGCGGTCGTGGCTTACGAAAACTACGGTTCCGCCAAAGTCTTTAAGGGCATCAAGCAGAACGTCTTTTGAATGCATGTCGAGGTGGTTTGTAGGTTCGTCCAGAATCAAAAGATTTACAGGCTTCAAGAGAAGCTTTAACAGTGCGACACGGGATTTTTCACCGCCCGAAAGCATATCAAGGCTCTTGTGAACATCATCCCCGCGGAACAAAAATGCACCGAGCATGTCGCGGATTTTTGGAATCAGTTCAAGAGGGGCTTCTGCTTCGATTGTTTCTAAAACCGTGGCAGAACCTTTAAGCGTTTCGGCGTTGTCCTGGCTGAAATATCCGATTTTTACACCGCTTCCCAGTTTTACTTCACCCGAAAAATCACTGTCCTCTCCTGCAATTATCCTTAAAAGAGTTGATTTTCCTGCCCCGTTATGACCTGCAGCAACCAGACGGTCGCCGTTTTCAAGGACAAGGTCTAAATTATCAACGACTTTTTTTACGCCGTCATAGGATTTTGTAATGCCTTTTAAAGTTACGACAAGACGTCCTGCATGAGGAGCGGGCGGAAACTTAAAGTGGATTTTTTTAAGGCTTTCCGGAATTACGATTTCTTTTTCAAGAATTTTATCGAGCATTTTCTGGCGTTCCTGGGCCTGAGCCGCCTTTGTAGCCTTTGCTCCGAATCTATTTATAAACTCCTGCAGGTGCGCAATTTCTGCCTGCTGTTTTTCGTATTCATGGATTAAAGTTTCAAGTTCAACTTCACGAACTTTTTCGTAATGAGAATAGTTTCCTGCATAACGGTGAAGGTCGCCGTTAAAAAGTTCGTAAACTTCGTTTATCGTGTGGTCTAAAAAATAGCGGTCATGGCTTACTAAAAGAAAACCGCCTTTAAAATTGTTCAGGAATTTTTCAAGCCATTCGCGGGCTTCAAGATCGAGGTAGTTTGTAGGTTCATCAAGAAGAAGAATATCAGGATTTACCATGAGCGCTTTGGCAAGGGCAATTCTCATCTGCCAGCCGCCTGAAAACTCTTCACACTTTTTGTCTAAGTCTTCCCGGGAGAATCCAAGCCCCGTAAGAATCTGCTCTGCAAGAGCGCGTCTTCTGTTCCAGCCGGATTCTTCAAGCTCATTTAAAACAGCGTCGTGCCGTTCAAGAAGCACTTTTTCGTTGCCGCTGCCGTCCTTTAAGGCGTCGCCGATTTTTTCAAGTTCTTCCTGAAGTTTATAGCCGAAATCAAATGCCTTGTCCGCTTCTTCACGCAAAGAACAGCCGTGATGAGTAAGTCCGCTCTGGGGCAGGTAAGCAATCCGCGCATCTTTCTGAACAACACGCTGTCCGCCGTCAGGCTGCACAAGCCCGGCCATGACTTTTATAAGAGTGGACTTTCCGCTTCCGTTGGCACCGGTCAGGGCAGCCTTAGTTCCTGCCTGAAGATTTACTGAAACTTCTTTAAGAATATCCCTGTCACCAAAGGCGAGGGAAACTTTTGAAAACTGAACAAATGCCATATTATTTACTGAAATACATTACAAGCGGAGAAGAAGCCCTGTCAGTTACAAGATTGTCTTTAACGGCAGCTTTTTTAGCATCCTCAAGACGGAGTCCGCCTGCATCCTTTTTGTAGAAGAAATGAACAGGTTCATTCATGCCTTCAAAACGGAAGGTTAAAATACCGTCAAATTCTTTTTTAAGGGCGGAATTAAGGTAAAGCTCAACAGAAACATCAATATTTCCGCGTGCGGTGTTCGTCAGAACAGACGGTACTAAAAGATTAAAGTTTCTCCATACTGCAGTATCATTATCTTTAAAGGTGATGGTTCCGTAATTTGAACTTGAATAAACAGGTCCTGCCTTTACGATGCTTTCAATTTCAGCATGGCGTCGTGCAGTCTCGTTTTCGATTAATTCCTTAACGTCACCTTCAAAGGCAATAAAGTTTTCATTTTTAGTCTTTCCGTCTTTATCAACATACTGAGCCGCAAGCAGTGTCTTTCCGCGGAGTACAACAGACACCTGGGCTCCTTCAAACAGATATGTTTCCCCGTCTTTTGTAACTGATGTGTAAACCCAGCTTTTATCGGCAGCAGGAGTGTAAAGACGGATTACTTTTTCATTTTCTTCTGAAAGCGCATTTCCAAAATCAAGACCGAAGTCAGGATTTATTTTAGAAAGATCATAGCGGCCGGTCGAAATCATCTGAGAATAATCTTCAGGAACCCATTTCTTGGAAACAAGTTCTTCAGGAAGTTCCTCTGTCTTTTTTTCTTCTGCGGCAGGTTTTACAGAAAGGGCATCCCCGCTTCGTTCAAAAAGATTCAGATTGTAGGAAAAACACCAGCCGGAAGTGCCTGTCTCAGTAAGGACGCGGAGCCACTCACCCTGAAGGTCACCCTTGCCGTTTGTTACAGACTGACCTTTTCCCCGGTAAAGGACACGGATAACTTCATCTTTACGGAGGCGGTAAACCTGTTTTGCAGTATTAACAGCCTGGGCACGGATAGGAAGTCCGTCAAGTTTTACACTTGCATAAGTATGCGCAAAATCTGAATAGCGTGATGCAAGTTTTTTTGCCCTGCCCTTACTGCCCGGTTCAGAAATCTGCCAGAGCGGAATTTCAATTTTATGTTTTGTTTCAGGAATACCAATGATGTATGTGTGTGAAATATTAGATTTTACATAAACAGTTACAATCTGCCCTTCATGAACGCCGGCGACCTTGTTGTTCCATAAAACAAGCGAATAACCGAGTTTTCCGCAGGAAGTAAAAAGCGCAGCCATAAATAAAGCCGCAAAAAGACATGTGATTTTCTTTATCATAATGAAGCCATTATAGCAGATTTATCTGATTTTTTATATAGGGGGAAGTCTCCCCCTCCGCTCCAGCCTCCACGCTCCGCGCGGTGTCTTCCGCTACCTTCTCTGCGGGTGACTTCCCCCGCAACGCCCCCATGGATTTTATTCTGCGTTTCTTATAAGGTTCGCATCTCCCGTTTCATAATTTTTCAATGTTGGAATCATCCTTTTTTTGCGCTATACTTGAAATATGTCTAAAATCAATACAATTCCAGAACGCAAAGATGTCCCTGACAGCGATAAATGGGACCTTTCAACCTTATATAAATCAGTTTCAGAATGGGAAAACGACTTAAATAAAATCCCTGAACTTACAAAAAAATTTTGTACCTATAAAGGCCGCCTCGCTGAATCTTCAGGCGTACTTTTAGAGGCTTTAAAAGCATACGAAGAGCTTTATAAGACGCTCGAAAAAGTTTACTGCTATGCAAGCTTACAGCACACTTCTGACGAAAGCGACAGTGTTTTCCAGTCATACGAAGGTAAAGCAGCCATGGCTTATGCTAAGGCAGGCGCAGAATGTTCATTTTTCAGCCCGGAACTCATGGCAATCCCGGACGAAACCATAAACGCCTGGAAAGAACTGGGCGAATTTGCTGATTATAAAATCTTCATTGAAAAGGAACTTCACTCAAAACCCTACACTTTAAGTGAAAAGGAAGAGCGGATTCTCTCCCTTTCTTCTGAATCACTTCAGACGGCACAGAACACCTTCAGCCTGCTCGAAAACGTAGACCTTCAGTTTGAAGACATCAAAAAAGGCTTTAAAAAACTGCCTTTAACACAGTCTACTTTTTCGCTCTACATCCGCGACAAAAACAGAAAAATCCGTGAACAGGCTTACAAAAAATTCTACAAAGGTTTCCTTGACCACCAGAACACAATTGCCGGCCTTTACGCAGGAAATGTAAATGCAGATGTTTTTTCTGCCCGCGCAAGAGGCTTTAAAACCTGTCTTGAAGCTGCACTCTATTCAAACAAGGTAGATGTCAGCGTTTACAAAAACCTTATTGAAACCGTACACAAAAATCTCCCGGCCCTTCACGACTACTATTCACTCCGCAAAAAAGCCTTGAAGCTTAAGGAACTGCGCCACTATGACGTTTATGTTCCTCTCGTAAAAAACGCAGACGTAAAAACTTCCTATGAACAGGCAGTAGAAATCTGCCGTAATGCCATGTCTCCTCTTAGTAAAGAATACACGGACACACTGTGCTCAGGGCTTTTAAACGGCTGGGTTGACCGCTACGAAAACAAAGGAAAACGCTCGGGCGCCTTCAGCTCAGGAGCATACACAGGCTATCCTTACATTCTTTTAAACTACAAGGATGATGCAATCCGCGATGTATTTACAATGGCACACGAAGGCGGACACTCAATGCATTCTCATTATTCAAAGACGAACAATCCTTTCATGTGCTATGACTACACGATTTTTGAAGCGGAAGTTGCCTCAACTTTCAACGAAGAACTCGTATTTGAATATCTTTTGAAAAATGCACAGACAAAACAGATGAAAGCCTATCTTCTTGCGATGCGTGCCGACGATATTCTTGCCACCCTGCACCGCCAGACGATGTTTGCTGAATTTGAATTAAAGACACACGAACTTGTAGAAGAAGGTACGCCTCTCAATGCTGAAGTTTTAAGAAAAATCTACCGTGAACTTCTTGTTCAGTACTTCGGCCCTGAAATGGTTTTTGAAGACGAAAGCGACCTTGAGGGCTTAAGAATTCCGCATTTTTATAATTCTTTCTATGTCTATAAATATGCGACAGGTATTTCTGCTGCCCTTGCCCTTGCAAAAAGGGTTACGGAAGGCGGCGAAAAAGAACGCGAAGACTACTTTAAGTTCTTAAAATCAGGCGGCAGCCGCTATCCTATTGAAAGCTTAAAACTTGCAGGCGTTGACATGTCTTCTTCCCAGCCGGTCCAGGCTGCTCTGGACACTTTTGCAGACATTGTTAAAAACCTTAAGGAGCTTTTGTAACACAGCGAAAAACTGTTCAAGATTACAGGATTTTATGCCGATAAAAATAATTGACGGATTATAATCTGTAAATATGAGGGAATGTTTAGATGAAAAAATCAGAGTTTTATTCTTTTTTTAAGAGTATTCCAAAGGCGGAAATACACATTCATATTGAAGCTGTAATTAGCAGAAACTCAATCAAAAAGCTTTATTTAAAGAAAAACGGCAAAAAATTTACCGACAAAGCACTCAACGAGCTGTTTTCATACTCTGATTTAAACGGCTTTATTGCTGCATTCCTTCAGGTTCAGGATCTTTTTACAGAAGTAAGCGATTTTGACCTCGTTTTTGATGACCTTAAAAATTATCTGCTCCGCAACGGCGTAACCCACTGCGAAGCTTTCTTTGCGCCTTCAGCCTTCATTAAAAAAGGTTTCTCTTATGCAGAAATGGCTGCAAAATTCGAAAAAAATCTTCAGAAAATAAAAGATGAAACAGGAATTACAGTCTGGCTCTTAGGAGATGTAAGCCGCACCTTCGGCCTTGAAAACGCAGAAAACAACTTTAAGATGTTCCAGGCAAATCCGTTTAAGGGCTTTATCGGAATCGGACTAGGCGGCGCTGAGTCAAAGGGACCTTCAAAAGACTTTGGTCCTGTATTTGATAAGGCACATAAAGCAGGGCTTCATGCAGTTGCACATGCAGGCGAAGATCAGAGTGCACAGTCCATCTGGGATGCACTTGAAATCTGCCATGCAGAACGAATCGGCCACGGCATTTCTGCCATTGAAGATGAAAAACTCATGGAACTGTGTGCAGAAAAACAGATTCCTTTTGAAGTTGCTCCGACAAGCAACGTGTTCACAAAAAAATTCGTACAGAAACTTTCAGAGCATCCTTTCCGTCCGTTCTTCGACAAGGGAATGCTTGTAACTGTAAATACTGACGATCCTCTTTTCTTTGGAGTAGAACTTCTCGACGAATACTGGAACCTCTACAAAGAAATGAATTTTACAGAAGAAGAACTCAAAAAAGTTATCATCAACAGCTTTAAGGCTTCGTTCCTCAAAGAAGAAGAAAAATCCGCTGCAATTGAAGCAGTAGAAAAGGCATGGACACTCTAATATGACGTCAGTTGCCGATTTTATTAAACTTCAGAAAAAAGATTTTCACTCAAACCTCGATTTAGGAATGCGCTACTCTTCCTATGTAACCTGGTCTGGTTTTTATATGCCAGATTTTCCGGAGGACGGTTCTCCTGCCAGCCGGGAAATAGCAGAACAGGTAAAAGAATACACAATGCTCAGAACCGGAAATACAAACGATGTTCAGAAATTAATGGCGCTTTCACTTACAGAAAACGAAGCTGACAACATCATTGAACTCAACGGTTCGGTAAACATTACTCTCTTAAATGCCTGCGACACACCTGAAGATTTTGTAACTGCAATCACTGCCGCTACCGTAAAGTACAGCAGTTCAATCAAAATCAATCCGATTCTTGCAATCAACACTGATGAAATGACTCAGGATACAACAGCCCTTGCCTCTTCTCTGCTTGGAAGCCAGCTTTTTAAGGGCGTTTATCTTTACGGACAGACCTTATTCAACATGCCGCAGAAATTTACGACTTTCATCACTTCTGCAAAAGACCATAACCTTAAAACAGAAATCAATGCAGGCCTTGCAAAATCCTCAGATGATTTTATGAAGCTTCTGCGAACCTTTGTTCCTGATGTAATGATCCAGGGAGAATGTGCTGCAAAAGACAGGGAAATCTTAAATTTCATGAACAAAAACAAAATAACCGCAGTAATTACACCAAACCCTTTCACAAGCGGCACCGAAAACACAATAGAAAAAAAGGCACAGTATCTGCGTAACTTTCTTGACGCAGGCACAGATGCAAAACTTGGAACTGAAAGCATTCTGCTCTATAACAAGTCAATAAGTCAGATGGCAAGTGAACTGTGCAACACTGGCCTTTTTACAAAAGAAGAAATCACGTCAATTCTTGTGTAAAACAGTTCTCTAGAGATATACCATCAGTAACATTACGGGTTTACTACGTAAACCCTGCGAGTTTTCTTTCGAAAACTCGTCCCATCGCTTCAGTTTACAGATACACCATCAATAGCATTATGTCGCTATTACGGATGCCGCTGATGCGGCTGGCCTGACCTAAGGTTAAAGGGCGCACTTTTTCAAGTTTACCGCGGCTTTCTGCACTTAAAGCAGGAATTGCACCGTAATCAAAGTCCAGAGGAATTTTGCGGTTTTCCATTTTGTGCATTTTTGCAACACGAGCATCCTGTTTTTCAATGTAATATTTGTATTTAACGTCTTCCTGGGCAACTGTCCATACAGATTCAGGATAACCCGGATTTGAAGCATCTTTTTTCTTTAAGAGAAGGGCTACTGCCTCATCAATTAATGCGTATTTTGCCCTTACTGCATCAATCTGAGCCTGACTTTTTAAGCCTACTGCAAAAGCTTTTTCGCTAAGTCGGCGGTCAGCAGTATCATGCCTTAACTTTAAACGGTATTCAGCACGGGCGGTAAACATTCTGTACGGCTCTTTTGTTCCAAGAGTTACAAGATCATCAATAAGAACACCGATATAAGCTTCATCGCGTCCTAAAATAAAAGGTTCATATTCAGGAATTACGTCAAATTTGTCATAACCTGCATCAGACTGAGCCTTACGGAGGGCATCGTTTAAAGCCCTGGTTTCACGTTCAGAGATTTCTGCAAAGCGCTTTATTTCTTCCTCAGTCATGCCGGGTTTATTCTGGAACGCTCCCCTTTCCATACTTGCAGGAGTCTGTCCCATTCCTGCAGAAGGAGAACAAAGCGGACCGCACAGTTTTTTATGAGAGCGTGCATAAAGACCGGCATTAATTCCTGCGACAAGTCCCTGTCCCGCTGCTTCTTCATAACCTGAAGTTCCGTTTATCTGCCCCGCATTAAAAAGGCCTGCAACACGTTTTGTTTCAAGAGTCGGATAAAGCTGAGTCGGCTCAACATAATCATATTCAACCGCATAGCCCGGACGGCTTACCGTACAATTTTCAAAGCCCGGAATAGTACGCAGAAAAGCATCCTGCACTTCTTCAGGAAGGCTTGAACTCAGGCCGTTAAGGTAGATTTCGTCAGTCTGAAGTGATTCTGGTTCAACAAAAAGCTGGTGACGGTCACGCTCTGCAAAGCGCATTACCTTGTCTTCAATTGACGGACAGTAACGCGGACCGATTCCGCTGATTTTTCCAGAATACAAAGGAGAGCGTCCGATATTTGCACGGATGATTTTATGGGTTTCTTCGTTAGTATATACAAGATGACACGGCACCATAGGGCGGTCAATCTTTTCATTTTCAAAACTGAAAGGAATAACGTCTTCATCCCCTTCCTGAAGTTCAGCCTTAGAAAAATCTACAGTATGACGGAGGATTCTCGGCGGAGTTCCTGTCTTTAAGCGGCCTGTAGTAAAGCCAAGACGATTTAAAGAATGAGTAAGTCCGAACGCCCCCTGTTCACCGATTCTGCCGCAGGGAGCATCGTATTCACCAATAAAAATTCTTCCGCCTAAAAATGTTCCTGTAGTAAGAACGACAGAACGTACAGGAATTATTCTTCCCCTTTCTGTAACAACGGCAGTTACCTTCTGCCTTTTTCCGGAGCGGGCAGCCTCAGAAAGTGAAAAAGCCCTGTATTCACCGGGGATTGTACCTTTTTCTGCTGTAGTATCACTGTCAGGCGGCAGGTCAGTTGAAGAAGATGCCGTCAGAATATCAACAGCCGTATCCATAAGTGTATAAAGATTTTCCTGAGTTTCGATTGTATGACGTGCCAGAGAGGAATATAAAATCTTATCCGCCTGGGAACGGGGAGCCTGAACTGCAGGCCCGCGGCTTTTATTGAGCATGCGGAACTGAATCATTGATTTATCGATGAGTTTACCCATTTCACCGCCCAGGGCATCGATTTCACGGACAATATTTCCTTTTGCAACACCGCCGATAGACGGATTACAGCTCATGCGGGCAATAGAATCAATGGTCTGAGTAATAAGAAGAGTTTTTAATCCCATACGGGCACAGGCAAGACCTGCTTCAGTTCCAGCGTGACCGCCGCCGATGACAGCCACATCAAATGAATCGTAAAAAGCCATGGCACGATTATAGTGAATTAAAGATTTTTGTACAAATGAAGGATTCTCCCGTAACTTTTAATTCAGTTAATCGTTTATAAAGTATAAAGCGCCTCACTTAACGCTTCATATAAAAACTCCTTATTTTTATGTACACCAGGTTCTCCTCCCTCCTGGTGTATTTTTTTTAATTCTGTTTTAAGTTAAATTTAAAATTACTTTCAGAAAAATCATATTTTTAAGATATTTTTAAGTAATCTAATCACATTTTTACAGTTTTACAAAATATTTTTCTACAATTCATAATAATTTATAATATCAATTGCTAAAATTTTAAAATATGCGCAATACCGACATCAGTAAATTCCAATAACAATAAATTAACTTATAATTTCATAAATTATTTTTCAATATCTGCTCATTATTTCTCTTTGGTATAAAACGATGTCAGAATATTGCAACTTTATCTACAACATATGATTTATCATGTCCCTGAGAGGGTTAAAAAAGCGAGGAGTTATTTTTATGAAAGTAACAAAAATCTTAAAGGCCGCTGCAGTAGTTTCAGCTGCAGCCATGATGTTTTCCTGTTCAGCAATAAACAGTGAAGAAGAAAGCGACACAACAGGAACAAGAACGACTTACAGCATTTCATCTGCCAGCGCACTCCAGTCTGCACTCTCCAGCGCATCTGCCGGTGACACAATCACACTCACTTCAAACATTACCCTGTCAAGCACACTACAGATTCTGACCAGCGGATCTTCAAGTTCATACATTACCCTGAACGGAAACGGAAAAACCATCGACTGTTCTGGCATTTCTTCAGGATGGGGCGTAAAAGTAAACGGTTCCTACTGGATTATAAAAAACCTTACGGTACAGAACTCACCTGACTGCGGTCTTGTTTTCCAGATCGGAGGATACAACAAGGTTCAGTACTGCAAATTCTTAAATAACGGCGACTCAGGCCTACAGGTTTACAACGCAGCCCATGATGTAACCGTTACAAAATGCGAATCTTATTACAATTATGACTCTGCAAACGGTGGAGAAAACGCCGACGGTTTTGCTGCAAAACTTTCAGGCGGAAAAAACATCAAATTCAACTACTGTATCGCAAAATACAACTCTGACGACGGATGGGATCTCTACAGCCAGCCGTATACAGTAACACTCAACAACTGCGAAGCCGCATACAACGGATACATCAGCACAAGCCTTACCACAACAACCAACGGTGACGGCAACGGCTTTAAACTGGGTTCAGCTTATGCAAACGTAAGCCACAGACTTATTTCCGATGTTGCACACCATAACCTTGCATGCGGTTTTGACGGAAACGGAAACACTGCAACAATGTCTATTTCGGACTGCTCTTCATACAGCAACAAAAAATACCAGTGGTACCGCATTACAGGTGTAAGTAACCAGTAATACATAATAAAATAAGGGCCGGGAGACCGGCAGCAGAAATCATTCTTTTACCTGCCGCACCTCCTGCCCGCCATACCTGTCAACTGTCCGCCGCCCCAGCTGCACTTACTGCCATCCCGTCAGCTGCAGGTCCTTCTCCTGCCCCTTCCACATCTTAAAAAAGCAGTTTTTTACTAAATTTATCTAAAATATACTGAAAAGGCATATTTTCAATATTTTTTGCATATTTATGACCTCAGTTTTTTAAAAATTTTAATTTTTTCTTAAAATTAACTTATAAAATTATATTTTTTATAATGCTTTTTACAAGATATTGTACACAAATTCATATAACCCCTATTTTACTGTGATTTTTACATAGATTTTTTTATATATTTATACAAAATATGCTGATTATATCTTTTTGCTTTAAAACGAAGTCAGAATTATCCAAAGAAAATTACAGGTAATGCTCTATGATACTATCCGAGAGAGCAAAAAAAGTGAGGTGTTATTTATGAAAGTAACAAAAATCTTAAAGGCCGCTGCACTCATTTCCGCTGCAGCTATGATGGTTTCCTGTTCAGCTGTTGCAATCGGTGACGAAGCTGATTCAGTAGCAGAACGTACAACTTACAACGTAACAAGCGAAAGTGCACTTAAATCTGCCGTTAACAATGCAAAGGCAGGCGACACAATCAACCTGGGCGCAAACATTAAACTGACAAGTACACTCCAGCTTCTTAAGAGCGGAACTTCAAGCAGCAAAATCAACTTTAACGGCTGCGGAAAAACCCTGGACTGTTCAGGCATTTCTTCAGGATGGGGTGTTAAATGTAACGGTTCTTACTGGAACATCTGTAACATGACAATTAAAAACGCTCCTGACTGCGGTATTGTTTTCCAGAGCGGCGGTTACAACTATGTTTACTATGTAAAGACTCTTAACAACAAGGATTCAGGACTTCAGATCTACAACTCTTCACACGACAACTATATCTACAAGTGCGAATCTTACTATAACTACGACACACAGAACGGCGGTGAAAACGCAGACGGATATGCCTGCAAACTTTCCGGCGGAAAGAACAACAAATTCGAAGGCTGTATCGCTGCTTACAACTCTGACGACGGATGGGACCTCTACGGCCAGCCATACTCAGTATATTTCGTAAACTGTGAAGCTAAATACAACGGCTACACACAGTCTGGCGGAACAACAGCTAACGGTGACGGAAACGGGTTTAAACTTGGTAAATCAGGACAGAGTGTAGTTCACTACCTGTCAGGCTGTAATGCACACCACAACCTTGCCTGCGGATACGACGGCAACGGAAACACTGCAAGAATGTCAGTTACAAACTGTTCATCAAGCAACAACAAAAAATATCAGTGGTACCGCATTACAGGTATTTCTAACCAGTAATCTGTAAAAACAGAAACTTAACTTACTTACTGCATGGCAGCAGCCGCCCCCTTTTCGGCTACTGCCATTTTTTTTACCGCGGAAAACTCTGAAATTCACCGGAAAATACAGAAATCCACCGCATCAACGGAAGGAATACAGTTCGTTTTTTATCAAATTCAGCTGAATTTTTAACTATTCCTTGATTGATTTAAGATTATTTAAATAAAAATTGCAGATTAACAGATTTTTTTACAATATCTGCACACTAATTTATAACATCTGACGCTATAATTTAAAGTATCTGCAGTATTTTCATACATTTACCTACATAAAATCGCTACATTGTATAATTTATCACCAAAAAAACACTTTGGGTAAAAACGAAGTCGTAAAAATCCAATACAATAATATAATTTGTACCTTATAGTCATAATTACAAGGGACGAGTTTATAAAAAAAGTGAGGTAAAATTTATGAAAGTAACAAAAATCTTAAAGGCAGCTGCGCTTATTTCTGCTGCCGCATTAATGGCTTCATGTTCTGCTGTTGCAGTAGACGGAGATTCTGCAGAAGTTGCAGATCGTACAACTTATTCAGTATCTTCAGCAAATGACCTGTACAATGCTGTAAGCAAGGCAAAAGGCGGAGACACAATCACCCTCAAATCAGACATCACCCTTACAAAGCAGCTCCAGCTTTTAAACAGCGGCTCTTCCAGCAAATACATCGTATTCAACGGAAACGGCAAAAAACTCACATGTAACAAATACTCAGGATGGGGCGTTAAGGTAAACGGCTCTTACTGGGACATCAAAAATCTTACTGTTCAGAAAGCAAAGGACTGCGGTATGGTTCTTCAGACAGGAGGAAACAACAAGGTTTCTTACTGTAAATTCCTGAACAACGGAGACTCAGGTCTTCAGGTATACAACAGCGCTCACGACGTAACTGTTACAGGCTGTGAATCATACTACAACTATGACTCAGGCAACGGCGGTGAAAACGCTGACGGTTTTGCTGCAAAACTTTCAGGCGGAAAGAACATCAAATTCAAGTCTTGTATTGCTAAATACAATTCTGATGACGGATGGGACCTTTACAGCCAGCCATATACTGTAACAATGGAATCTTGTACAGCTTCTTACAACGGATACATCAACGAAAAGAAAACTACAACAAAGAATGGTGACGGAAACGGATTCAAACTCGGTTCTTCTAAAAAGAGTGTTTCTCACACTGTTAAAAACTGTACTGCTACATACAACCTTAAATACGGTATTGACGCCAACGGCAACACTGCAAAAATGAGCTTCTCTGGAAACACTGTAAAAAACAACAAAGAAGGTCAGATTTCAAGCCGTACAAAGTACTAATAGAAAAGGAACAATAACTCGATTATTCCCTTGTAAAACTTCTTGCTAAAAAAGGCCTGCGTATCGTTGATGCGCAGGTCTTTTTATTTTCAGACTGAAACTGTATTCACAATTTCAAAAATTATTTTACCAGATACTTTTTCATCTTAGCATCTGCCAGTGAATAAGGAGTATTTCCGTCATTATTTGCTGTTCCCGGTGCGGCTCCGTTTTTAACAAGAACCGCTGCTGTTTCGTATGCATGATTATATACTGCATACATTAAAGCTGTATCCCCGTTATTGTCCTGATGATCTGCCTGTGCTCCGTTTTCAAGAAGAACTGTTGCAATTTTATATTTATTCTGGCAGGCGGCAGTTATAAGGGGAGTCATGTCGCCTTTATTTATGTGATTTACTTCTGCCCCGCTTTTACAGAGAAGTTTTACGGCTTCAGGATTATCTGAAAGACAGGCATATTCAAGGGGAGTCATGTCTTCGTCAGAAAGTGCATTCACATCTGCCCCATGCTCAATAAGCAGGGAAATCTGAGCTTCATTTCCTGTCCTGCAGGCCCACATAAGGGGAGTAACTTTGTTATGGAAAGATTCATCCACAGAAGCTCCTGCTTCAAGGACATCCTTTAAAAGCCGGATATTTTTTTTCTGTACGGCAAGCATTACTACGCTGTCTTTTCCGTCAGAATTAGAGGCAATAAAAGCAGCGGCGTCAATTTTTTTTTCACAGGAAGAAAAAATAAAAAGGCTGCAGGCTAATGCAGCAAAAGTTCTGATAATTTTCATAAAAATAATTATACAATGAATCAGACGGAAATGCGACACCCGGCTTAGGGATAGAAGCGGCGCGGAGCGTTGCGAAGCAATGAAGGCTTTACCGGAACCGCGCATAGCCCGCCCCGCCAGTTTTTGCTTAGCAAAAACTGGGTAAGGTGGCTTTAGCCACCGACGGGAAGCCCCGGATAAATCCAATAATGCTTCATTTATTGAAACACCTGCTATTTTTCAGTAATATATCAAAATGGACTTACTTAAAAAACTTGATGAATTAGATAAACGCTTTGAAGAAGTTAACCGGATGGTTCAGGATCCAGATTTAGTAAAGGATCAGAAAAAATACAAAGACGTTATGCGTGAACACGGTCATCTGACTGACGTACTTGAAGTCGGAAATGAATACAGAAAATGTCTTTCGGGTATTGAAGATGCAAAAATGATGATTACAGCCGAAGACGACGCCGACATGAAGGAAATGGCCCGGGAAGAATTAAAAGAGCTTGAAGCAAAAGTCCCTCAGCTTGAAGAACAGATTAAAATAAAACTCATTCCGCCTGATCCTCTCGACGAAAAGAACATTATTCTTGAAATCCGTTCCGCTGCCGGCGGCGACGAAGCAAGTCTTTTTGTCCGCGATATGTGGGAAATGTACATTCACCTTTGCGAACGCAAGGGCTGGAAATACGAAAACCTCGAAGCCCAGGAAACTGAAGTCGGCGGTTTCAACAAAATCGTTACACAGATTCAGGGAAAATTCGTTTACGGAACCCTGCGCTTTGAGTCAGGCGTTCACCGTGTACAGCGCGTTCCGCAGACAGAAAGTCAGGGACGCCTTCAGACTTCCACAGTTACTGTAGCCGTTCTTCCTGAAGCAGAAGAAGCAGATATTAAAATCAATCCTGGTGATGTACGCGTAGATGTAATGAGGGCAGGCGGTCCGGGAGGTCAGTGTGTAAATACTACTGACTCGGCTGTCCGCTTAACACATATTCCGACTGGTATCGTTGTAATCCAGCAGGACCAGAAATCTCAGATTAAAAACAAGGAAAAGGCCTGGGAAGTTCTCCGTGCGCGCCTCTTTGACTTTGAGCAGAGTAAGCTGGATGCAGAACGTTCAGCAGCCCGCAAAAGCATGGTTGGAAACGGTGACCGCTCTGAAAAAATCCGCACCTACAACTATCCGCAGGACCGCGTAACAGACCACCGCATCAATATGTCAGTCCATAACCTTCCTGGCTTTATGATGGGAAATATGGACGACATGCTCGACGCCCTTAACGTTTACGCAAAGGAAGAGCAGTTCAAAGAGCTCGATTCATAGGGCACCTCCCCTGCCTGTGCAGGGGCCGCTATGTACGCCCTTCCGCTCACCGCTCCATCCGCGCATTTACCTGCGCGGACTGACGGGGCTCCCAGCGCTGGTGCAGAAAAATGACAATACAGCAGGCAAAAATTCTTGGAAAAGAATCTCTCACAGCTTCTCCCACCCCGGAACTGGATACGGCAGTTTTACTGCAGCATGTTACAGGCTTTGATAAAACAAAGCTTCTTGTAAACCGTGATTATATTCTGACAGAAGAACAGGAAAAACTTTTTACAGAAAGTCTTGCGCAGAGAAAAACAGGTCTTCCGGTTGCCTATATTACAGGACACAAGGAATTCTACGGCTATGACTTTTTTGTTACTCCTGATGTTTTAATTCCAAAACCTGACACAGAAGTTTTAATCGACAACGCCTTAAACGCACTTGCAAAAACTTACGCCGCCTTAGAAAACTCAGACGGTACGCTCAGGCGTATTCCAACAGCACTTGATATGTGCGCAGGAAGCGGATGTGTAGGAATTTCAATTCTGAAGGCCTTAATGGAAAACGACGGCCTTGCTGTAAATGACCTTCCAAAAATGACTTTTGCAGATATTTCGATTAAGGCACTTGAAATTACAAAAAAGAATGCTGAAAACCTTTTAGGTGAAGGCGAAAAATACACTAATCCCGAAGAGCTCAATTCAGCGCTTTGTAAAGTCCGCTTTGTTCAGACAAATCTTTTTGATAATCTGCCGCTAAAGTATGACTTTATCTTTACAAATCCGCCGTATGTCCCGCACACCCAGTCCCGCGAACTCTTAAAAGACGGCCGCAGCGAGCCGCTTTTAGCCCTGGACGGCGACATAGATGAAAACGGAGACTGGAGCGGAACAGAAGACGGACTTTCCTTAATCCGCCGGCTTGTCCCTGAATGCTATGAACATCTTGAAAAAGGCGGACTTTTGATAATGGAAACAGGTGAATACAACGCAGAACAGACTGCAGTCCTTTTTGAGGAATGCGGTTTTAAAGATGTTCGCATTGAAAACGATTTAAATGACATGATGAGGAATGTCATCGGGGGGAAGTATTAACAGTTTTTAACCTGTCTTTCCCCATGCTTTTCATTACCCTTTCAAAATATAACGATATTTCCTCTTCCCTCAGTTCCCGCCACTGACCGGGGGCCAGATCTTCGTCCAGTTCTATCCCTGCCATTTTAATCCGCCTCAAAGCCGTTACTTCATTTCCAAGGGCACGGAAAATGCGCTTTACTTCGTGGAATTTTCCTTCTGTCACTGTAATTGTGCACTTATCACAAAGTTCTGTCCCCGGCTCATTTTGACTCCTGTCTTCATACAGTCTGCACTCTCCTATCCGGCACAAGTCATCACAGTTAATCCATTCTATCTGAGCGGGCGCTCCTTTTTCTTCACCAGCTTTTTTTTCAGGCGGGAGAATAAGTCCTTCGGCTGCTTTTTTTATGTAATTTTTCTGCTGGTCATAAGTTACCGCATGCTTTAATTTTACAAAATATGTCTTTTCGATTTTGTTTTGAGGGCGTGTTAAATAATCTGAAAAATTTCCGTCGTTAGTAAAAAGAAGAAGCCCTGTCGTATCAGCATCAAGGCGTCCGACCGTATGAAGTTTTGCTCCATTTGAATCAATAAGAATTTCAGGGGAAAAATGAGAGTAAACGGTTTTTCGGCGGTCACTTACTGTAGAACAGACTTCGCCGGCGGCTTTATTCATGAGAAAATAATACTTTTTAACTGGAACTTTTTTTCGCCGCATCAGTTATTATTTTAAGCAGGTAAAATCCATGATCTATGAACTAGTCATTTTCTGCTTTGACGCAGAAAAGCTTTATTCCTTCGCCTGCAAATTTGTTTTTAACTGCTTTTATAATATCCTTAACCGTCTGAACTTTTGAATCTTCTACATATGTAAGAAGAATAAAATTCATTTCAGGCCAGGTTGAACTTCCAAGCTTGTAAGAGTTTTTTCCGCGGCCTGTAACGCCTGGAATGATTGTGTAAAGACAGCCGGGGATATGCTCCTCCAGAAGGAGTGTAATTTCTTCCTGAACGGACTGGTTGGCGATGATTTCACATCTGGTCATAATAAATCCTTAAAATAGTTTTCACTTAAATCTATAAAAAACACCTCCCGGCAGAACACGTTCCAAAAGCCCGTGGCTGGAGCCCCTTCGGGGACGCTTATGCTCTCCAGAACGGTTTTTGTACCGTAACCTGCCTCCGGTGTTTTTTATACCAATCAAAGACTTTTTAATGCTTTTGATTCCTTCAAAGTTAAGCCCTTTCAGCCGCGCTTCGCTTGTGCAGAATTTTTTGGGGTCAGAACTTCGACTCCGACATTTTTATACACTTTTTGAAGCATTTTAATGCTTCATTATACTATCCGGACAAGCCCCTTCGGGGACGCTTATGCTCTCCAGAACGGTTTTTGTACCGTAACCTGCCTCCGGTGTTTTTTATACCAATCAAAGACTTTTTGAAGCATTTTAATGCTTCATTATACTGTCTCCGGGGTGGTCAGGAGGACTTCGATGCGGCTTTTTTCTCTTTTCTTTTCTTTCATTACCAGCGAGAAGAGAACCGGGATGAAGAACAGCGTTACGAATGTAGACGAGGTAAGGCCTCCCACAACCGCTATCGCAATCGGCTGAACCATGCTTGCGCTTCCTGAGGAAGCAAAGCACATCGGCAGCATGCCTAAAATCGTTGTGAGCGTTGTCATTAATACAGGACGCAGGCGGCTCGCTCCGGCTTCAAGACAGGCTTCTTTCATCTTTAAGCCGCGGTCAAGCAGCAGGTTTGTGTAGTCAACTAAAATAATTCCGTTATTTACTACAATTCCTACCAGCATGATAAGGCCTACTGCACTTGTCATACTGAATGCCTGCCCCGTAAACTTAAATATAAATACAACACCAATAATCAAAAATGGAATTGTCGTAAGGTTTATTATCGGAGCCTTAAAGCTTTCGTAGGTTCCTGCCATTACTCCGAATACTAAAAGGATTGCCATTATCCCGATTAAAAGATAAGTCATTCCCTGTTCCTGTGTATCTTTCCAGGCACCTTCATAAACTATTGTAACACCTTCCGGAACAATAAAGCTGTCAGCAATTCCTTTTTTTATGTCTTCAACTATTTCTGTTGAATTGCGGTCAGTTTTCTTGTCTGCAGTAAGCGTTACGCGGCGGGACTGATTTTCGCGTTTAATCGAAACTGGTCCCAGGCCCTTCTTTACTTCTGCAAAATTAGCAACGCTGACCATGCCGTTATTTCCTTTTACATAAATCTGCTCAAGGTTAGCCGTACTTTTTCTGTCTGCCGTATCATATAAAAGAACAAGCGAATATTCTTTTCCATTTTCGCGGTAAGTTGTTGCAGTAACGCCGTTAATCGCATAGTTAATCTCTTTTGCTACAGTCGTTACATCAACTCCGAAAGAATAGGCTCTCTGACGGTCAATTACAATCTGAATTTCAGGAAGACCTTCTTCTGTATCAATTGATACTTCGCCTATATCAGAAATTCCTTCCATAACATCACGCACCTGGGATGCAACTTTAATGGCTGCATCAAGGTCATCTGAACGGACACGGATTTTAAACTCTGAACCGGTCATCTGTCTTCCAAATCCCTGACTGAAAGTAAAACGCGCTCCAGGATAATCATTAAAATGCTTACGAAGTTTCTGCTGAACGACAGCCGAGTTATCTATCTGCTCCTGTGTGTCAGGAAGATTAATCTGAATTGAACCTTTGTTTGTTGTCTTTGCGCCGCGGCCAGTTCCAATAGAAGTAATTATTGTCGTATAACCTTTGATTTCTTTTTCAATAATCGATTCAAAATCTTTTAAAATTGCTTCTGTTTCTGAAAGCGGAGTTCCGTTGGCAAGTGTCAGGTTCATCGTAACGCTTGAATCTGTTCCTTCATTCATCATATTGATCTTTAATGTAGGAATTAAAAGCAGCGCATCAATTAAAAGACAGACACAGAAAATCACTGTTGCAAGGCGGTGATTTAAAGCAAGCTTTAAAACTTTTTTATACCACGCCGTAACTTTTGTCATAGGAATTTCTAGTAATTCATAAAAACGGGCAAGCGGCTTAAAAGCCACAGGCTTTTCGTTTCTGTTTGTAAGCGGAAGGAATTTTCCGGCGAGAACAGGAACCAGGAATACTGCTACAAAAAGCGAAGAAACAAGGGCAATTACAACCGTAAAAATTATTCCCTTGAACATCTGCCCCATCATTCCAAGTTCAGATATGAAGAAAATAAAGGGCAGGAATACACAGATTGTCGTAAGGTTTCCTGAAACAACAGACATGAGCATTTCCTGGGAACCAAGTACTGCCGCAACGGAAGGCTTTGCACCGCGGGTACGGTAAACATAAATATTCTCAATCATTACGATTGAGGCATCTACAATCATACCGACACCAAGAATAAGGCCGGTAAGCGTCATCATATTCAGCGTAATTCCCGCAAAATTCATTGCAAGAAGTGTGATTACAATCGAAAGAGGAATTGAAATTGCAATAATCAGCGTTGATTTTCCTGACTTTAAGAACAGGAACAGGATGATTACCGCAAGAATAAGTCCCGTATATGCAGTTTCAAGAAGGGTTCCGATTGTGTCGTTAATTGATTTTGACTGGTCAGAGATTACTTCAAGAGTTACATCTGAAGGCATAAGTTCCTGAACCTGAGCAAGCTTTTTTCTTACCGACCTTGCCACAGAAACAGTATTTTTGCCGGACTGCTTTGTAACTGAAACATAAACACCAGCCTGTCCGTTGATATATACTTCACTCGTACGGTCAGTGTAGCCCATGTAAACATTTCCAAGGTCACTCAAACGTACAACATAATTATTTACAGTAGTAATAATTGTATTTTTAACTTCTTCTACACTTGAAAATTCACCTGTAGTGCGGATTGTATAATCTTTTAAACCGTCATTAATCTTTCCGCCCCCAAGTTCAAGATTCTGTTTTGAAAGCGCCGAAGCAACCCCAGCCATGGTAAGTCCGTAGGCAGAAAGGCGGTTCTGGGAAATATCTGCGCGCAGGATTTTTGTTCTTCCGCCTGAAACAGAAGCCTCTGCAACTCCGTCAACCTGTTCCATCAGATCTACAATCTGATCTTCTGCAATCTGCTTTAAATCGTCATTTGAGCGGTTTCCGCGGACAGCAATGCTCATAATCGGCATTGAATTTGAATCCATCTTCATAATTGAAGGAGAACCTGCATCATCAGGAAGGCTTTTAGTTACCTTAGAGATTTTATCACGTACATCGTTAGTTGCACTTTCAAGGTCTGTTCCATAGTTAAACTCAAGGGAAATTGACGAAGAGCCCTCTGAGGAAGTAGAAGTAATCGACTTGAGACCGCTTACAGATACAAGCGAGGCCTCTAAAACCTTTGTAACCGTTTTTTCAACAGATTCAGGACCTGCATTTGTGTATGTCGTGCGGACATTGATATAAGGAGAATCAACATCCGGCATAAGTGAAATTGCAACATCCTTAAGTGTAAACACACCGACAATTCCAAGAAGGGCAAAAACAATTAAGGTTAAAACCGGGTGTTCAAGTATTTTCTTTGATAAAGACATATTTCACACCCCTGTTTACTGACCGTTCCTGTTTTTACCGGGATTCTCTTTTACGGCGTCATGTTCAGAAGCTGACTGTGGCTTTGACTGTTTTCCGTCAGTGATGTCATTTACTTTAGAGCCGTCACCAAGAGAAGACATTCCCTGAATTACAACCTTTTCACCAGAACTTACACCTGAAGTAAGCTGAACCATTCCGTCAACCTGCTCTCCCTTTGTAACCTTAACTTTTTTTACGGTAGTGTCTTCCTGGACAACATAGGCAAAAAATTCTTCACCGTTCTGAACGAGAGCATCCGCCGGCATTACAGGAAATCCTGAATAATCTTTTGTATAAAGCTTTACCTTTGCAAACATACCCGCATTTATGCGCTCATCGTGTTCATCAAAAGTAAGTATGATTTCCTTTGTCCTGCTCTGAGAATCAACAACAGGGCTGACTCGCTTTACCGTTGCCTTAAAAACAAGGTCCGGATAAGCTTCAACAGAAATTTCAGCCTTAAGCCCCGTTCTTAAAAGGGATACATAGCGCTCGGGAACATTTGCAGTTACCTGAAGATTGTTTATGTCACCGATTATTGCAATTGCCGTGCTTGTTGTAACCTTAGTTCCGTTTTTAAGCGGAGTAGAAATGATACTGCCTGAAATCGGAGCATAAACCGGACTTGAGCGGTAATTTGTTCCGGGCTCACTAGGGTCAACATAGGCAATTATATCGTTCTTTTTTACGGTAGAACCCAGCATTACGCTCGTACTCATCACTTTTCCGCCCATATCCGGGAAAACTGAAACCGAGTTCTGGCTTTCTACCTCGCCGTTTGTGTTTACATAGCCGTGAAGGACAGTATTTTCAACCGTCATTGTTTTTACAGAAACAGTTGCTCCGCTTCCTCCGCGTCCTCCTCTTCCCTGTGGAGAGCCGCCTTTAGACTTTAAAACTGTAACTGAGAGCACGAACACCACAAATACAGACAGCAGAGCCCCGCCTGCAACAAGCTGGGTTTTTGTAAATCTTGAAAGAAGAGTGCCTGCCTTTTTATCAGTTTTTTGTGCTGAAGCAGAAGTTTTTTTATTTTCTTTTTCCATTGTCATTTCCTTATGAATTATTTTTATTCAGCTGCGAAAACTTCATCAGTCTTTACAGCCGGCCTTATTTTTTTACAAGTTCACCGGCCTTAAGGCCTGCAGTGTTTTCTAGAGATAAAATATTTTTTGAAAGTGTAAGGGTTTCGCTGTTAAGGCTTAACTGAGCCGAGAGGAGCGTGTTGTTTGCATTCTGCAGCGTCAGTAAATCTTTTGTTCCCCTGTTATAAGCCTCTAAAGTCATATCATAAGTACGCTGCGCAAGTTCAACATTTGCCTGCTTATAGCGTATTGCTTCCTGACTCTGCTTAATTGAACGGAGGGATGAACCGATTGTCCTTACAAAAGTCTTTTTCTCATTTTCAAGCTGGAGCTCATAGTCTTTTAACGTGTCTTTTGCACTGTCCACCGCATCATTTTTAGATGACCACGGCAGAAGGCCGTCCAGCGGAATTGAAGCACTCAAAGTAAGGGATGCGGATTTTTCAGGATCTTTTTCTTCCTTTCCAGTATATCCCGCATACCAGGTTTTCTCCTCCCATTTAAAAGAAGCATTCAAAGAAGGAGCAAATGCAGAAAAACGTTTGTCCAGCACAGAAATCTTTGCAGACTCAATTTTTAATTCAAGATTTTTTATGGAAGAAGAGGTAACTGTTTTTTCATCAACGGCAATTTCATCAAGATAAAGATAATCGTTCAATGAACCGGTGAGTTCAACTTCATCATCAATCATCAGCCCGAGCACCTGCTTAAAGCTGTCCATTGCATTCTGATAGGAAGCACGGGCGCTTTCTACAGTAGGAATCTTTGCCTTGTAATTTACTTCAGCACTCAGTGCATCAACTTCTGAAAGCCTTCCTGAATTATACTTTGCAAGATTATTCTCATACTGCTGTTTTGCAACCTTTAAATTTGCTTCCTGCAGCTTGATGTTTTCTTTTTCATAAATGAGCTCGTAATAAGACTGGCGCACAGAAAACTCAATCGTGCGCAGGGCTTCTTCAAAAGAAATCTTACTCTGCTCATAATTAAGTTTTGCACTTTTCATGGTTGTGTAGAGATTTGCCGAGAGCGAAAGGGAAGCCGTGGCAGAAAGGCCAAGACTTGCAGTGTAATCACTTTTACTGTCACTTAAGGCATCAACAGGAACGCCGGCCGCTGCCCCCACAGAAATAGAAGGACTTAAGGAATTCCAGCTGTGATTTTTAGAGCGTTCCGCCGCATTAAGGGTAATTTCCTGCCGTTTTATTGAAACATTATTCTTTAAGGCAGTATCAACGGCATCCTGAACAGAAAGGGAATATTTAACCCCGCCCTTCTGAACTCCTGCCGCGTCTTCATCTGCTGCCGCTCCAGACAAAAAAAGTCCCAGAAAAACAAGAAAAGCAGCATATATTTTATTATTATTCATTACGTAAAACTCCGTACAAAAAGAAAATCAGTTTTTATGAAAATCCTTTAACCTGATTTTCTATTATACAATACTTCAGTCCGGAATTTATATCATTAAATAAAATTAAGACGAAAATAAGAATATTCTCAGAAAGAATTCTGGAGCACGATTAATTCTCATCGGCACAGATTAACCGCAAAATTTCTCTATTACCCTCAAATCCCGCTTTCCACGGTTCCGCTGCCGCTCCATTTGCGCACGGCGCAAACACTTCGTGCCGTTCCAATCGGGGCTATAATTTTTTTTTCTTTATTTCCTCATTCATTTTTGCTATATTTAATTCAGGGTGAAGCCATGGCCTTTGACATAATTACCAACAGCACTGAATATGATAAAGACGTTCTCCTCGCGCAGTTCATTTCTTCCTTCGGGGAAAAATATACACCAGATGAAATAAAGCTGTTTACTCAGGCCTGGGAGTTTTTCTGTTCAAAAACTGCTGACCTTACACGTGCCTGCGGAAAGCCGTTCTATCTTCATCCTATACGTGTAGCCGCAATTCTTGCTCAGTCAAACATGGACGGTGAATGCATTGTTTCCGGTATTCTTCACTCAATTTTTGAAATTGAAGGAATAGAACGCAGCGAAATAGAAGCCAGGTTTGGTCCCGTGATTACACAGATTGTCTGGGATACCTCGCGCATTACAGGAATGAAAATCAACGCCTCTTCTATCCAGCAGGCAGACAACATCCGCAAAATGCTCTTTGCCATGATTGATGATGTACGTGTAATTTTAGTTAAACTTGCTGACCGTCTTGACCGCATGAGAAACCTCAAGGCCATTGAAGAAAAAAAACAGCGCCTTGTTGCAGCAGAAGTAATCGATATCTGGGCGCCTCTTGCAGACCGTCTTGGTATGCAGAACATAAAAAACGAGCTTGAAGATTTAAGCCTCAAATACTCAAATCCTGATGTTTTCCAGCAGATTAAGGCAATCGTAAATCAGAAACAGGGAGAGCGCTCTTCTTATCTGGATAAAGCTGTTCAGGCAATCTACAGGGCAAGTGAGAAAGCAGGCATAAATGTCAGCGTCTCAAGCCGTGCAAAGCATTTTTATTCAATTTACAAGAAAATGCAGAAACGCAATGTTCCTGCATCTCAGTTATATGATTTACTAGCCCTCCGCGTAATATGTTCCACAAACGCAGAATGCTACACTTTAATCGGAATTGTCCACAGTCTCTGGAAACCGATGGAAGGACGTTTTAAAGACTACATTGCAATGCCTAAAGCAAACGGTTACCAGTCGCTGCACACAACCGTAATGTGCGAAGGCAGGCCCTTAGAAATCCAGATCCGCACAGAGGAAATGCACGAACAGGCAGAACACGGTGTTGCAAGTCACTGGCTCTATAAAAAAGGTACAAACCACGACAAGGTTGATGTAAGCAATTTAGGAATTTTTAACCAGCTCCAGAACCTCAAAAATGAAAAGCTCTCTGACGAAAACTTTTTCGCAGAACTTAAAGGTGAACTGCTTTCTGATGAAATCTACGTCTTTACCCCGAAAGGCGATGTTATCCATCTGCCGGCAGGAAGCAACGCAATAGATTTTGCCTACCATGTTCATTCAAAAGTCGGCGAAAAAATCGTAGGCGCAAAGGCAGACGGAAAAATCATTCCGCTCACACAGGAACTTAAGAACACTCAGATTATTGAAATAATCACAAACCCGCAGGCTCATCCGACAGAAAACCAGCTCAAGGCTGTACGCACTTCAAAAGCGCGTTCAAAAATCCACAGCTGGCTTATTGCAAATGATCCTGAATTTGTTGACCGTTTTGGTGAAGCCCAGAAAGCGGCAGAACAGGCAGCTTTAAACGAACATTCCCGGGCAATTCAGGAAGAAAAACGTAAGAAAAAACGCTCGGCAAATCCTGAAAAAGCACAGCTTAATAACTCTCTTGATAAATACACCGGCCGGGTAAAAATCGACGGAATGAAAAACGTAGTCTATAAACTCGCAGGCTGCTGCCATCCCCTTCCGGGCGATCTTATTGTCGGTTATTCAAGCACAAGAAACGGAATAATGGTTCATAAAGCAGATTGCCTTACCTTCCACAGAATTGAAAACATTGAACACCGCATGGTAGAGGTAAGCTGGGAGCTTAAAACAGACTAAACATCAGCTTAGCGATCGCTGCGGAAACACCACAGCGCAGCGAGGAGTTGCAGCAAGAGCGCGGCCCGGAGCGGTTTTTACCGCGGAGGGAAAGCCCCGTATATTATCTTCCAGTATATCTTATCTGTCCTTCAACATAGTCAGGATTTTTTGTGCGGACTAACGTTCCTTCCGTGATGCTTAAATTTGTGTAGAGTGCACAGTCGTGGTCAGGATTTACCCAGTCGAGGACTGTTCCGTTTTTAGGATTTACAAAAATATAGTCCGCACCTTTAAGTGTATGAGAAAGAACATCAGGGCTTACAAGTTCAAGTTCTGTACCTTTATCTGTTTTGTTGAGGGAATTTAAATGATAAAGGCGCCAGCCATCTTTTTTTACGGCAGCATGCACGATTTTTTCAGGATGCTGTTCCAGGTCTTTTTCTACTGCGGCACGCATGCGCGGGTCCATTGCTTCAAGTTCGTCTCTGCGTGCTTTTTCCATTGCCTGTCCGTTTTCAAAAACTTTTTCAAGCTCTGAGCCTGTTATTTCTTTTTCAACTGTTCCTGCAAGGTCATAAGGACTGTCACTCGCCCCTACAGTAGTTTCATCCGCATTTGCACGGCTGTAATAAAAACCAGTCGTACTTTCACGGTGAGGAACTTCATAAAGACTTTCGATAAACGGTGAGGCTTCTTCTGCACTGATTTTACCTTCCAGCGCATCTATTGCCTTACGGTAAGCGCGTGTTACCATTGCAACATAATAAATTGATTTCATGCGGCCTTCAATTTTTACCGCATCAACTCCTGCTTTTTTCATGTCATCGAGGTGGTCTATCATGCAGAGGTCTTTTGAAGAAAGAACGGCGGTAAAGTCATCGCCTTCAAACACAGGGAAATATTCGCCCGGTCTTTTATGCTCCTGAAGGACTAAGACGCCGCTCTGAGCAAGAGCCTTTGCTTCAACTGAAGTGAGCGGTTTTCCAGTTTTGAGGGAATTTACCGTATCAAGAAGACTTACTTTTGAGCCGTCACTCATCTCAAGCATACCGTTCTGTAATCCTATGTCATAATCCCAGCGGCAGGTATGTGAACAGAAACCGCTCTGTGCGCTTCGCCCGGTAAGATAAGCTGACATCAGACAGCGTCCTGAATATGCAATACACATTGCACCATGAGCAAAACACTCAAGTTCAATATCAGGGTTTGCGTCTTTAATCTCACGGATTTCATTAAGTGAAACTTCACGGCCTAAAACAACTCTCTTAAAGCCGAGTTTTCCGTACATTTTAACTGCTTCTTTATTCATGCAGCTGGCCTGTGTCGAAAGGTGAAGATGTGCGTCCGGAAAGTTTTTCTGCAGGATTTCTACCATTCCCAAATCCTGTAAAATAAAAGCATCAATCGGATACTGCTTAAAATAATCAAGGTTATCAAGAAAAAGCTTCTGATCCTGGTTATGAAAAGCAATGTTTAAGGCACAGAAAAGCCTTTTTCCAGGGAAGCGTTTTTTTAATTCAATTACGCGGTTATATTCATCCTCGTAAAAATTATCTGCCTTTACGCGGAGTGAGAATTTTTTAAGGCCGATATAAGCTGTGTCGGCTCCGTAATTATAGGCATAAGTCAGTTTTTCGATATTTCCTGCAGGACATACTAATTCCATTGTTTTCCTCACTAAAAATTACTGGTTTTGTTTGCGTTCAAGTTCAAGCTGAATTTCTGTCTGACTGTCGCTGCTTTGAACTTTGCGGGCTGTAAAAAGCTTTCCGATTTTTTCAACGGCAAGATGTGATTCTTCAAGATATTCGTCGGCAAGCTGGAACATGGCAGGCATTCCCTTCCATACATCAAGCGTACATTCACAGCCGGCTTCTTCAAGCATAGCCTTAAAGTTTTTTGCATCTTCAAGTAAAAACTCTTTTTCACCCATCTGAATAAACACAGGCGGAAAACCTTCAAGCTGCTCTTTTGTTGATTTTAAAACTGAAACGAGGGGAATACTGCGGTTATCCTGAAAAGTATAAAGCTCAGCACAGCGGCGCATTGCTTCTCCGCTGTAAAGTTCGTCCGAGCACTTTTTTTCCTTAAACTTTTTTGAATCAGCTGAAACATCAAGCCAGGGACTGAAAAGAATAACCTTTTTTATTGCTTCCCTGAATCTTTCACGAAGGCTTAAAACCAGTGCAAGCGCAATTGAAGCACCTGAACCGTCAGCCATTATAATAATTTCTGGTTTTGCTTTATCTGTGTCATGGCCGTTATCAAGTGAATTTGCCACAAGTTCATCTGTATAAACTGTCCTGAAAACAGACTGTACATCATCTAAGGAAGCAGGATAGGCGTGCGTCGGAGCAAGACGGAATTCAGGAACAACTGCACGGCTGCTTACTGCAGAACTCAGGGCGGCGGCAAAAGGACGGCAGGCTTTTCTTGAACCGCCTACAAAACATCCGCCGTGAATGTATAAAATTATTCTTTTTGAATTATAAAGTTCCGGAGAAAGAATATCACAGGCTACGCCGCCGTAATTATGCTCAGCGCATTCAACATTGTTAGGAAGAATCGGATTACCGAAAATTTCTTCAAGTTTTTCACGGTAATCTTTTACTTCCATTTTTTGAGAGAAAAATAAATTCTTTAATTTTTTTACCGCAGAGCGGCGGTCTGAAGAAAATGCCATATCCGTTAATTTTTAATTATGATAGTAAAAAATTAAAAAATTTGCTACAGTACAGCATATGCCAATCAGGATTCAAAGTGATTTACCGGCACGAACTGTGCTGGAACAGGAAAATATCTTCGTAATGACGGAAAACCGCGCTCAGGCCCAGGATATCCGTCCGCTCAAAATTGCGATAGTAAACCTCATGCCTACAAAGGAGACTACAGAAACACAGCTTCTGCGCCTCCTGGGAAATACTCCCCTACAGATTGATATTTCACTTGTACGCATGGAAAATCACGAATCCACCCACACAAGCGAAGAACACCTTGAAAAATTTTATATTCCTTCAAGTGAACTTTTTAAGCATAAATACGACGGTTTAATCATTACAGGCGCTCCTGTTGAGCAGATGCCTTTTGAAGACGTAGATTACTGGAATGAACTGTGTGACATTATGGACTGGGCAAAGAAAAACGTTTACAGTACGCTTTACATCTGCTGGGGAGCATTTGCAGGCCTTTACCACAATTACGGAATCAAAAAAAATCCTCTCGATAAAAAAGCCTTCGGAATTATTCCAAACCACAGAACAGTAAAAGCCGATCCTTTAATGCGTGGTTTTGATGATGTCTTTCCAGTTCCGACCAGCCGGCACACAACTGTAAGCCGCTCTCAGATTTTAAAGATTAAAGACCTGACTGTTCTTGCAGAAGACGCTGAAAGCGAAGTAACTTTAAGCAAATCAGGTGATAACCGCTCAATCTTTATGATGGGCCACCTTGAATACGATACAGAAACACTCTCAAAAGAATACTGGCGCGATAAAGAAAAAGGACTTGATATAGCCCTGCCTGAAAACTACTTTCCGGACAACGATTCATCAAAAAAGCCGGTAAATATCTGGCGAAGCACCGCACACCTGTTCTTCAGCAACTGGCTGAACTACTACGTATATCAGGAGACGCCGTACGATATCGAAAAGGTTGATTAAAAATCTGCCTTTTCTGTATGAATCCAGGTCAGCTCGTGTTTATTGTACCGCAGGTGAACTACGCGGCTATTCGGAATATCTGCAAACTTCTTAACCAGTTCCCAGTCTATCTGGCCCTGCATTTTTATCGTACAGATCATGTTTTTTGTCCTGCCGCTTTCAAGCCACATATTAATCCATTCAAAAAGACGTTCCGGATAACAGATAACGTCACTGAAAACCCAGTCAAGTTTTTCCGTATCCATCTCTTTACAGATTTCTTCAGGCTTTAAAGTAAAGGCATCATGAGCAAGGAATTTTACATGTTCGTCCTGCATTAAAGACGGAACAAGTTCAGCCCTGTCCACCGCAAAGACATCTGCTCCCAGTTCCCTTAAAACCCAGGTCCAGCCGCCCGGACAGGCTCCCGCTTCAAAACATTTACTGCCTTCTGCGGGCAGTTCTACTTTAGTAAAATGCCGGGCAAGGGTCAGGCTTTCCTGAATCTTTAAATAAGCGCGGCTCGGCGGATTTTCGTGGTCTTCAACAAAAGTAACCGCCCCGCCTGGAATTGAACTTGAAGTAAGGGCCCCTGCAAAAATTGTTTTTTCATCAATTAAAGTATAAAGCCCCATGGGAGAAGACGGAATCTCAAGTGCAAAAACCTTTCTGCCCGTATTTTCCTCTGTCTTAAAAAAGTTTCTCTCCTTTAAGCTGATATAGGGAAGCTTTTCCTGAATTAAAGCAGCGCGTCTGAAAAGCTGATACTGATAAGGTGCCCAGTTGCGCTGTATTTCTTTAAGGGCCTTTGCCGCTTCTCCGATTGATTCAAACTTCAGTAAAAAAGGCTCTTTGATTACAAGCCTGGCCCAGTAAGGAAGATCACCTTTTCCTGCCTTTTTTGTTACAGGTCGGGAATTAAGGTCAAAGTCAGGACAGTAAAGTAAATCACCGTACCAGCAGGAATCTTTTGCAGAAAAAACGGAACCTGAAATTGTTGATGCCTGTCTGATTTTTCCGTAATCAAACCGCTCTGTGAGTTCACTTTCAAGAAGATTTTTCATTTCCGGAAAAGCCAGAAAGGCCGTTCCGCTTAACTTTGTTATACAAACTGACATGAGTCCTCTGGCGGAAGTACGGAATCAATTTCTGAAGCAGTTTTTTCTTCATCCAGTTGACGGATATAGGCTTCCAGGGCAGGTGTGTCAGGAGAATGTAAAAAAAGAAACCCTACCGAAGTAGAACTGTCTTCTCCCTCTTTTATCCATTGAGGATGACACATTAAAATAAGGGGCTCTGCAGAAATTCGCGAAAGTCTGACACGGATTTCATAGTCATTTTCCATGCTTACAGTAACAGGTGTGTCATAGTGAATTTTACAGCCGGAAAGACTGATGTCTTCTAAAACACCCGGAACAGGAGAGATGTCACTGCATTCAGCTCGTCCGAAATCTGTAAATCTGTAATTTTTTCGCTGGAATTCAACCATGTAAAAGATTATGAACAAATAGAAAGGATTTGGCAAGTAAAATTAATCCTTAACGCACAATACCTTTCGGGTTTCATCTATGCCAGGACCTGTTACGCGTACAAAGTAAAGACCGCGGGCTACAGGATTTCCGGCCCGGTTTGTTCCGTTCCAGTAATAATAATATGTTCCTGCACTGTTTTTAGCCTGTGTTTTCCAGACGATATTTCCGTCGAGAGTCATTACATAGACATTTAAGGTGCCTTCTTCCTGCTGTTTTACTTCGATTACAGTCTTTTCGCGGGTATTAACATTGATTACATTATTTAAAACCGTTACTCCGCCCCGCTGCTGCTTTACGTCTTTTATGCCGAACGACCACAAATCGATGAATGAGAAATTTCCTGATTCAATAACTGAACGCGGCATCCACACTGCATACAGCGGCACATTATCTGTAGGGCTTGCAGCATTCCAGCTGTCCGCATCATGGTCAATCGTAATGTCACTTCCGCCGTTCTGAACCTTAAAGACAAACTGTATTTCTTCCCCTGCCTTAAATCCATAATCGGCATCAGGGAAAGAGTAATTCCATAAGAATCCTGCCCCTTCATCTGCAGTTACAGGATCAGCAGGCGCAGTTAAGGTATTTGTATTTGGTGCAGTTGCCAGAGAATTGAGTGAGGAAGGAAGCCACAGTCTCCAGTCAGTTCCAAGCAGGGTATTGATTTTGTCCGATACCATGTCAGAAGTGAGGACAGATTTTTTTGAAGGAATGAGGACAAAATTTTCAGACGGAGGAGTACTTTCATCTCCGGAGTTCAATTTTACCTGCAGAGTGATGTCGCGCCCTGAAGAAAGCTTACCGTAATTTCCCTGCGAACGTGTAAAATCATGAACGGCGTAATCAGAAGAATTAACGGCAACTCCTGTTCCGTAGATTCCCTGTTCATCCCAGCCGTCATCTCCCTGTGCTTCACCTTTTGCGTAAAGCACTTCGACAGCATTCACTGCAAAATCACTTACGGCATGTCCTGAATACTGTGTAAGATAGTTTCCGATATAATCAAAAATTTTTGTATCAGACACTTCAAAGCCGCAGGCATCGACTACTGTATCAGAGCCGTGTCCGATATCGCGGATCCATAAGCCTTCAATATCTGTAAGGGTAATATCGCGTTCAAGTGTAAACATAAAGGCTGTATATTCTACGGTCGAAGAAACGTATTCAACCTCCGTGATTTCTATTGAAGATGAAGTAACCCCCGAACCTGAACCGGAAGGAATAATTACAAAACTGTCTTTGATTTCTTCCAGGACTGATGCTAAGGAAGCAGAATCAAGATTTCTGATGTATTCGATTCTTCCGTCAGAGAATTTTGCTGCAAGTTCTTTTGTAAATACAGCATAAATTTTATTTTCGCCTACAGGAGAAAGAGTCATTGTAAAAGCCGGCGGAGTAAGGTCAATTGAAGAGAAAGCCGTTTTTGTAGTATAGGTGCTTGAAAGCAGGTTTCCGGCAAGGTCTGTTATATAGCTTCCTGCAGGATCATAATAGACTTCAAAAGTTGTGCGGACAGGAAGAGTATTTTCTGCAAGCGGAAGACGGACATAAAGACCGTCAGCCTGTGAATCAGGGTCTGAGCTTGCACGGAAAATACTGTTGTAAACCTTTCGCGCAATGTCTGTTGAGCCGTCAATATTCTTTTCAGCTGATGTTACGCCGTTTACAGTTGATTTATAGGTGAAGTGGGAATTTTCACCCGCGAGTGAACTTAAACGGATTCCACCTGAAGTAATTGAAGAATCTGTGGCAAAAGGACGTGCGCCGCCCTTTATGTCAGGAAGAGAAGGATCACCTGAAAGAGGAGAATTGTTCCAGCCGAGCTTTGTTCTCCACCAGGCAGGCCAGTTTCCTGCCTGAGTGCGGTTATTATCCATAAAGTGAAGTTCAATATGTTCAAGATAAGAATCTGAAGTTGAGTCAGCAGAACCGATTATTTCCTGATATTCTGCATCGGCACCCGAAGCCCACTCATTCCAGCCTGTCTGTTCAGAAATAAAAGGCGCCAGCATCGGAGGAAGAACGTCCCACATTCCGTAAAGCACATCTGAGTCAGGAACACTGTCACTGTCTTCATCGCAGCCGGTTTCAACGCTCAGGTCAGGAAGAGGATGATTAACTGTTCCTGCGGCATCGAGTATGTTCAGAAGAGAATTGCCGGAACCGTCTTCTGCTTTGTCAGTAATATAAGGGTTTGCTGTACGCTCAATGCTGCCTGAAGGAGTTACTGCACCTGAAATATAGCCTGTCCAGTTATGATAGGTTCCGCTCTGACCTGCATTTTTTGAATCGGTAAAGGTAACAGTGCCGTCAACATAGCCGGCTGCACTAACCCTTATGCGGTGAGTCTGCTCAGACGGAGAATCTCCTGCAGATGCGGCAAAACTTCTGTAAAGGGCATGAGGAGAACCGCTGCCGCTTTTTACTGAAGCCGTAATAGAGCCTGAAGCAATTTTTGCATAGCCTTTAACTTCAAGACCTGAGCCTGAAGATGAAATTTCCCCGCCGTATTCAGCGGCGCTGTCAAAAGAAGACTGTGCCCTCTGATTTACAGAGGCGCCGTCACTTAAAAGAGAGCCTGTATCTACGGCTTCTGAATATCTGAATTCAATAAAATTGTGGGCATCGTAAGTATTCTGAACAGACGCCGTTCCTTCAGAATGAAGTTCCTGTCCTGTATAAACGTGGATTAAAACAGGCGCAGTATGATCTTCAGTATCTGTATAAGAAGCTGCTGCAGAACCGTTTTCAAGGTTAATTCCGTAATTGCGGCACATTGTATGCCCCTGTGCGGCCGTAAAAAGCCCTTCAATAAAGTTCAGGTCAGCTTTGAGTAATTTTTTATTTCCTGAGCGGTCTGTTGAATCAACAGGAGCCTTTGAAGCACTGCCGTAAGGAGATGAACCTGTTGCGTCAGTGTTCCATGTCTCCTGAGCGCGGATGTAAAACTCCTGAATGTCAGAAGAAGCAGAAACTGTTTCCGTGCAGTCTGCATCAGAATAAACGCCTGTAAAATAATATGCAGCATCTGCTGTAGTGTCAGAATACCATAAACCGCCTGAAGCAAGTGCACCTGATGAATACAAAGCGGCATTCTGAGAAATCTCGCCGTTTGAGTTTTCAAGCGGCATATTAAAATGAACATAAATTACATCATCATAAACTGTGTAAGCCTGATCAATATAGGGCACCGTAAACTGTACGTTTGTATTTCCGCCGCCGTCCGTACAGTTCTGGGTCTGTCCTTCGCCAGCACAAAGCCAGGCAGAACCGCTGCCGCTTATAAGTGAAGCAGTAACCCCAGTTACAGTCGAATTAAAGGCAGCGGCATACGGAAGTCCCCACTGCTTTTGTGTTACAGCAGAGGTCGGATTGAAGACAGGATTTGAAGAAGAATTATCAGGCACTTTAAGAGTGAATCCGCTTAAGTCCAGTCCGTTTGCCCAGAAGTTTCCTTCGGCATACAAAACAGCCCCAAAAGCGCTTAAAGAGGCAGAAAATGAAGTTTTCTGATAAACAAGGCTTTCCTTTCCGTACCAGGCAAAACGTGTATTGCCTGAAGCATAGCGCGGATCTTCAGCAGAATAAGAAGAGCCCCACATTACGATGCAGCCCTTTCCGCCAATTCCTTTTAAGGCACGTACAGTTTTTCCGGAAGTTACAGTTAAGTCTCCTGAATAAAAATAAATATCCCCTGCCGCAAGGTCAGCATTTACTGTCAGCGAATCACTTTCAAAATCAAGAAAAAGCGGAGAATCGTTTATAAAAATATCATACTCACCGGAAGATGCTGATGCCTGCCAGGTTCCGCCTGTACTTCCCTGTAAAAGGCGCACACCTTTACTGCACTCAAAAGACTGTTTTCCGTCAGTGATGTAATCTCCTGCATTCAAAACTGCAATTGAAGAAACAACTGAAAGGCTTCCTGTGCCCGAGGTAATTGAATTAAAGGTAATCGTTTCATCAGTTGAACTGATTCCGTCATCTGCCGTAAGTGAAAGTGCAGAGTTTACAACGGCAGAACCTTCGTAAGTCTGGTTTCCTGTGGTAGTAACACTCTGAGCGGAACTTCCCTGAAATGTCGTGCTGCCTTCAACATCAAGATTTACAAAGGAACTTACATTCCCGCTGAAAACTGCATCTGAAGAAGCAATGGTTAAATCCGTTGTATTTCCGGTAAGGGTTCTGCCAAAACTAACAGCCTCACCTGCCCCTCCTGTGAGAACAGCGTCAGCAGAAATATAAACATTTCCTCTGTAAGTCTGCGCACCAGCTGTTATTACAGAGGAAGTATTTATCTGAGTCTGGCCTTCAACTTCAAGTGAGGAAAGAGCCGTTGTATTTCCGACAAATCCGTTAAACACCGCTTTTGACGAAGCATTCTTTACAGTAAGGGACAAAGCCGATGGAGAAGAATCTACAGCAGAATCAAAAGTAATCGTCCTTGATGCGCTGCCCGTAATTTCAAGATTCTGCGTAAATAAAACAGCAGGATAAATGACAAGATTATTTTCAAAAGAAACACTGCCTGTGCTTAAAGTAAGAGTTTTACCGCTTCCTGAAACACTCTGGTTTTCACCCTGACTGAAATCAATCGAAGAAGCTTCAAGCGTAAGGGAAGAAGCTAAAACAAGCGGACATTTGTAAACCTGAGCGGAATTAGTCGTTACAGCCCCATTTAGAGTTACTGCCGCACTGTTTTTTATTAAAAGGCTTTCAGAGACAGCACCGGAAGCAAGCGTAAAGGCAGAAGAAGAATAAAGCTCAGCATCATAAGCAGAAGTAATTGTAACAGTCTCTGAACTTCCTGCCAGAACATTTGAAAGAGAAGTTAATTTTACGCTGTAAGAAGAATCGCTTACATCGATTACAGTTGAACCTGAAACCTTAACAGTCTGAGAAGTTTCTATATCACCTGTAATCAGAAGATTTTCATGCACGGCCCCTGCAGCTGAAGAATTTCCGTCCCACACAAAAGAAGTAAGCGGAGAAGCAGCTGTTCCGCCGTAGTATTCTACAGTACTATCAGTTCCATTAGCCATTGAAGCGTTAACCGACTGAGTTCCGTAAAGACGGACTGTTCCATAATTAGTAAAGGCTGAAGCAGTTACAGAAACCTGTGCAAGGTCAATCAGCGCCCCGCTTTCAACTGTAATCGTACCTTCAAAACCGGCAGTATTTCCGACAGAAACTAAGGTCACTCCGCCGGGAGCATTTGCAAGATCAAGGACGGGATAATCAGTTCTTCCCGCAGGAATAGTTACAATAGCACCTGCAGAAGGAACTGAAGAAGGAGTCCAGTTTTCTTTTGTGAACCAGTCATTCTCATTTCCTGAAGCGCTTCCAAGCCAGGAGTAGTTTTCCCCCGGGAAATTCCAGTACCAGTTATTGCCTTCATCGGCACTTTCCAAAGCACTTAAAAAATACGGATTTCCGGCCGAAACCGTAGAGTTATAGCAGTCTTTTAATACTGCATGATTTACATCATAAGCTACATATACAGTTGAAAGCCTGATGTAAAAAACAGAACCCTCTGTCAGTGAATTAAGGGTAATGGAATTTGAAGCAGTTCCACTTATATAAAGCGATGTAGAAACCGTCTGCGTTTTACCTGCCTCAAACTTCAGTGTAAGAGGAAACTGCGGAGAAGATGCAGCCAGAATAGAAAAACTATTGTCACCTTTAACCTCAGCATTTGAGGCAAAAGAAACAGATGCATTTGAAGCAAAACCATAATCAAAATAAACGGTTTTATATGAAGAAGGCGAAGAATTACTGTCTTTGAGGGTAAAGGTATGAGCGCTTCCGGTTACACTTACTGTCCCCGCCAAAACAAGATCACCATAACCTGTAACGCTTGAACCGAAAGTTATAGTACCTGCCCCCGAAGCAGCAGACAAAGTCAGGTCCCCGTCAAAGCTGAAGGCATCTGTATATGTCTGATTCTGACTCGTTGTAACTGAGGCCGCTGTAACTGAAGCAGCTCCCCCGACAGAAACTGAATCAGCTGAAAAAGCCCCTGCAAAAGAAGCATCAGAAGCTGCAGTTAAAGCACCTGACAAAGTAACGGCAGCACCAAAGACAGCGTTACCAGTTACATCAATATTTACACAGTCTGAAACAGTACCGTCAAAACGAATCTTAGAAAGCAGTGCAGAAACATTGTCTGAGTTTCCTGTAAACGAATCTTTAAACCAGACCAGACTTGCTGTATTTGATGTTCCCGTAAAAACATGAGCGCCTGTTCCGCCGAGTACAACTGCCCCTGTATAAGTCTGGGAAGAAGCCGTAACGGAAGAACAGTTTATGTCAGAAGTGCCTATAACAGAGACAGAAAGAGCACTGACATTTCCGTTAAACTCAGCATTTGAGCCTGCAGTCAGGCTGCCCGTACAGCTTACGGCCCCGTTAAAAGCAGCGGCGTCATTTACCGTTATATCCTTAAATCCGCTTAATTCTCCGTCCGCAGTAAAAGGCGCATTTACAGTAAGTGAATACCCGGCCCCTGTTCCTGTTCCCATAAAATGAACGGCGGCAGCAGAAGCTGATGAAGAAGTAAGTGTACTGTCAGCCCCTAAAGTCACGGTTCCGTCATAAGTCTGTGTTCCGTCTGTGGAAATATCAGCCGCAATTAAAGCAGTTCCCGTTACTTCAAGAGTACCGCCTATAGTCAAATCGCCCTTAAAGGCTGCAGATGCTGAATCAACTGTTAAATTTCCAGAAGAAGCTAAGGCGCACCTGTTTTCAAAAGAAGTACAGGTGACAGTCCCAGGAACGAAATTTATTCCGTCAGAATTTCCGTTAAGAATTACGGCAGAGGCAGCTGTGAGGGTAAGGGTACCGTTCCAGTCATTTGCCCCGGAAAGAGTTAAATTTCCCGATTGAGTGACCGTCACATTGCCGTCAAAAATACAGTTTCCTGAAAGAGTGACGTTTCCGGTTGTATTTATATCAAAGGTAGAAGAGATTTCAATAATATCAAGGGAAGAAGCAGAACCTGTCAGTAAAAGTTTTTCGTACTGCCTTCCGTTTGCGCTTCCTCCGTCCCATGGAAAGCTGACAGAAGAACCATAATATTCAATAAGGCTGCCTGAACCGTTTGTCATGTCCGCAGTGATATCCTGAGAACCATCCATCCGGACAGTGCCGTTATTTACAAAATCAGAGGCAGTAACATCAGCAGAGGCAAGGTCTAAAGTGACAGAGCTTTCAACCGTAATCGAAGAAACATCGATTTCATCTTCTGTAACTGTAAGAATATAAGGTGCAGAAGAAGTTGAAGAGCCCGCATGCACAAAAATTGTGTTTCCCTGCCCGCCGTAAAGAGGGTAAGAAAGCGCCATATCTGAACCCGAAGCATCGTAAGCCCAGTTTGAAGTATCAGTCCAGTCAGAAGAAGTGCCTCCAAGCCAGTAAAAAGTTTTTGTGAACCAGCCGGCAGTAGTAGGAGAAGAAGGATCGGAATCTTTTATGGTTGCAGCAGAAGGAATGAGTCCAAGTTCGTTAAGCCCCGGCGAAGAAACCGCTTCTACTGAATAGGAATTTTCTATGATGACGTATTCAAAATCACTTTCTGATGGTGCTGACGGGAAGACAGCATACCACAAGCCCGGTGAGCCTAAAGTCAGCGTGTTTACAGTGCTGTTTCCTTTGCATGAAACTGCTCCAAAACTCTGCCAGGTTCCGTTTCCAAAAGAAACAGTGGTAGCAGATGATATTGAGCTGTTATCAACCGTAAAAGAAGCAAAAACATTTGAACCTGAAATCTCAGCGTTTCCGTTTAGATTTAAATATGAGTCTTCTGCAAAACCCGCATTAAAATACATTTCTGAAGAAGGATCACAGGTAAAAGTCTTGCCGCTGGAAGTAACGGTTACAGTTCCGTTGTAAATCTGAGTTCCACTTGTAGAAATATTTCCTAAAACTGTTGTCTCATCCGAACAGGTAAGAGTCTGAACACCGCTTACATTTCCGCCGAATACACAGGTTCCTGTAATGTAAATGCTGTCTGTATCAGTAACCGTTTGAGCAAAAACTGCCCCGCCGGTAATTAAAAGCGAAGTACAGTCTGAAACAGCCTTATCAAACTGCGCGTCTCCTGTAACGGAAACTGTTCCGCAGCCGCCTAAAGTTCCGTTGAACTCAGCATCCCCGGTCACACTAAAATCACCGCAGCTGCTTACGTTTCCCGCAAAAACAGCATCTCCGTCAACACTTATATTTCCGCATCCGCTTACAGCCCCCGCAAAAACAGCAGGCGCATTGACAGTAAGATTATTAGAAGCACCTGTTACACCGCTTCCAAAAGTTACGGTTCCGTCTGCAGTCTGGCTGCTGTTCAGGACAAGAGCAGTTCCAAGTGTAACATCATCAGTATAAGTCTGCTTAGCTGTAGTTGTAACCGGAGAAGCATTAAAAGTAGTTTTACCCGTTACAGTAACAGAAGAAGCAGAAACAGCCGCACCAATTACAGCATCCCCGCCGACAGAAAGTTCCCCCGATGCAGTTACAGCCCCGCCGAACGAAGCATCTCCGCCTACAGAAACTGCCTGAGAAGTGCTTAAAGTCCCGCTAAAAGAAGCATTTTCTGAAACGCTTAAATTCCTGATTTTTATTGTGCTTCCTGTATTTCCTGCAAAAACAGCATTTCCTGTTACAGTAATATTGCGCGGAACAGCACCTGAAGAATGAGACTGAACATCACCGTCAAAAGTCACGGTAGAACCGGTAAGCGTAACATTATTATTTACAAGAACTTCTCCGGCCCATTCCTGCGTGCCGGTAGTTGTTATGGTATTAGTCCCGGCTAAAATAGAAGAATCACTGTCAACTTCAATAGAACCGGCAGAAATATTACCGCGGAACTGAGCCCCGCCGCTTCCAATCTTTAAAAGCCCGCCTGCAGTAATCGCAGAAGGATTACTGCCAACATAGCTTGTGTTGAAAGTAATTTTTGCATCAGACTGAATTGAAGCATTTGCAGAAGCGGTAGTACTACCCGTAGCATAAATATCCCCGGAAGCGTAAACAGTTCCCGAATAAGATAAATCAGAAGAAACAGTAAAAGACCCGGCAGAAACTACAAGGTCCCCGTTTATAACGGCATTTCCAGTAACAGAAAGATTACCAGCCACAATAGAAGCGGCCGTATCTACAGTTAAATTCCTTCCGCAGGAAACATTGCCCGAAGATACAGTCAGGGTAGAAACTGTACAGTTTCCTTCAAAACTAAGGCCTGAAGCAGATGTCACAACACCAGCTGTTACATTATCACCAATAGTTACTGCAGAACCTGTATCAAAAAGAGCCGTATCATCTGTTCCAGGAGCTTGTAAAGCCGTCTGTTCAACATCATATTCGTCTTTATAAACCCAGTTGGAAGGCTCGTTCCAGTTATTGTCAGTTGTTCCCTTCCACCAGTAAGTTTCTGAAAAAATGCCTGAAGCTGTGCCCGCAAAAATAAAAAGAACTGCGGCAAAAGCACGAAAACCCTTTCCAGCGCGCATTGCGTTGTGCAGGGCGGTTCTTCTGCTGCAATTTATTCTATCTAATAGAGAAAACTTTCTGACATTCAGCTTTAAAGCGTCCGTAATAAACTCCTGTGGGCAGACTTTTTTAATCCGGGGTTCCTTAAAAAAACATTTTCAAGGACTTCCCCTTTTCTTTATATAATCGGAATTATAACACTTTGAGTTTAAAAAAAACATAAGGGCGTCTCCCCGCGTCAAAACTGACGCAGGGCCGGGCTTTCCGCGGTTTCATTGCCTTCCGGCAACGCTTCGCGCCGCTGCAATCCCTGACGCATATAAAAAGTCACAAACATAAAAAACATTTTTACCTATTGACAAAGTAGGAAAATGAGATAAAATTAAAATACCTACAAACTTAGTAGGAAATAAACTGGTTGAACCCCGGCGCAACTCTGACTAAAATAAATATCGCGCCGCTGACGCGGGTTTCACAAGGAGATATCTATGGCAGACATTAAACAGAGTTCACTTGAATTAATCGGCTCTACACCGCTTTTACAGCTGAACAATTATTCAGCAAAAAAAGGAATCAAAGATGTAAAAATTCTTGCTAAACTTGAATACTTAAATCCTGCAGGCAGCGTTAAAGACCGCGTTGCACTTTCAATGATCGAAGACGCAGAAGCAAAAGGTGTCCTCAAACCGGGCGCAACTATTATTGAACCTACATCAGGCAATACAGGAATCGGACTTGCGGCTGTTGCTGCTGCAAAAGGCTACCACGCAATCCTCACACTTCCTGACACAATGAGCGTTGAACGCCGCAATCTTCTTAAAGCCTATGGTGCAGAAATCGTACTTACAGAAGGCGCAAAAGGTATGAAAGGAGCCATCGCAAAGGCAGAAGAACTTCATGCTTCAACCCCGGGAAGTATAATTGCAGGTCAGTTCGTAAACCCTGCAAATCCTGCAATCCATAAAAAAACAACCGGACCTGAAATCTGGAAGCAGACAGACGGAAAGGTAGACATCTTCATTGCAGGCGTTGGAACCGGCGGTACAGTAACAGGCGTAGGCGAATACCTTAAAGAACAGAATCCGAATGTAAAAGTAATCGCAGTGGAGCCTGCAACAAGCCCAGTACTTTCAAAAGGCGAAGCTGGACCTCACAAAATCCAGGGAATCGGAGCAGGTTTTGTTCCGGACGTTCTGAACACAAAAGTTTACGACGAAATCCTCCCGATTGAAAATGAAGATGCATTTAAAGAAGGCAGAGCCTTTGCAAGAAGCGAAGGAATCTTAGTAGGAATCTCAAGCGGAGCTGCCCTTAAGGCTGCAAGTATTGTTGCACAGCGTCCAGAAAACAAAGGAAAGACAATCGTAGTTCTCCTCCCTGATTCAGGTGACAGATACCTTTCAACACCGCTGTTCTCAGAATAAATAACATAAAGCAAACAATTAAAAAAAGTCCGCCGGTAAAAACTGAACTGCACCCCAATTCTTGGACACTTTAACTGACGGACTTTTTTTATTACTTAAGTACCTGAATAATTTTAAGCAGTCTCTTGACAAAAATTACTTTATAATAATAATTGTTAGCAATTGCTAACTACGGGAGCGGATATGCCTTATATTTTCATAAACCCGGTTACGCAGAATATGTATGACAAAAGCATTCTTGAAAATTTTTTATTGCAGAATGGCTTTGAGCAGGTTTACTGTCAGGAGGACTGGATATCAGCTGTAAAGAATGAATATAAAAATACTGTAGTTCTGGCTGGAAAAAAGACTGTAATTGATATGCGCTGTCCACGGGCAGTTTATTCTGTCAGAGGCGGACATAAAAACGAAGAGGTTTATTTTCCTGAGATTGAGCCGATCTTAATTCACTGTGCAAGGGAGCTATCCGGCCGTTATGCAGAAAAGGACAGGCTTGTAATAACAAGTCCCTGCAGGTCTCTTGCGGATTACGGTAATTCACTTGGGATAAAAAATACAGAGTTTGTTTCCTGGAATGATTTTGCCGTCAGGTATGGGTGTAATTTAAAAAAAGTGCACCTGGAAAAAAGTCCGATTCCTCCAGGTTTTTTCAATGATACAGAAAAAGAGGTTTTAAGCCTTACAGGTGAACAAAAAATAAGGGAGTCTTTTGAAAAAAAAGAATTTAAAGCTTACAGCCTTGTTGAACTGCTTTTTTGCAGCGGAGGCTGTAACAATGGAGACGGAGTAGTATGAAAAAGAAGTTTTATCTGCGGTTTATGCCCCCGCTTTTATTCATATTAATTGTTTTATTTATCTGGAATGCTGTTTCTGCATTTCACATAGTAAATGAATATATACTTCCTTCTCCTGGTTCTGTCTGGAGAGCATTTACCGGTATGGTTTTTAGTGGTGA
>JAEEGH010001284.1_pt1 | contig 73279 bp, 62 predicted proteins | sample 9134181 | NCBI WGS metagenome assembly JAEEGH01 (sample SAMN16246544, study PRJNA631951) | gut metagenome | biome: gut microbiome; feature: rumen; material: DP-attached | host: Bos | place: Iran: Karaj | collected 2018-10 | reverse complement strand
ATCAGTAAGCGTCTCTGCCTTCTGCTCTTTTAGCATAGGCACGAATTTATTGAATATAAGCGCCGTACACTCCGCATCATCAACAGCTCTGTGGTGATGCTCAAGCACAACTCCCAAAGTCTTTGCGACAGCATCAAGCGTATGCTTTGCCTGAAGCGGGAAAAAGTATCTTGAAAGCCACAACGTATCAACGGTCGTATAGTCAACATCAATACCAAGTTCTTTACAGTTCTGATTTATGAAACTGATATCAAATCCGACATTGTGTCCGACAAGAACCGCATCCCTACAAAACTCAACAAAACGCGGTATTATAACCTCCCTTGTCGGCGCATCAATAACCATATCATCCGTGATACTTGTAAGCTTGGTGATCCTGTACGGAATCGGAACCTCAGGATTTATGAACTCAGAAAATCTCTCAAGTATCTCTCCGTTTCTTACCTTAACGGCACCGATCTCGATTATCTTATTCTTAATAGGCGAAAAACCTGTCGTCTCAATATCAAATACAACAAAGGTCGTATCTTCGATAGGCTGTCCCTTGTCATTTACAACTATTTCCTTAAGGTCGTCGACAACATAAGCCTCCACACCCAGTATCAGTTTAAAAAAATCCTGCCTCTCAATGGGAGGCTCTCCTGCTTCTTTTCTTCTTTTCTTTTCCGCAGAATAAAGATCTTCCCAGACGTGATTGGCATCGGTAAGTGCCTGCACAACGCCGTGATCCGTGATGGCAATTCCGGGCATACCCCATTTATAAGCCTGCTTTACAATGTCCTTAACTTCGGAAACACCGTCCATATCGCTCATCTTGGTATGGCAGTGAAGCTCAACTCGCTTTACCTCCGCTCTGTCAACACGCTTACTTGTAAAGTCAGGTATCTTCTTAACTCCGGCAACCGACTGAATGGAAAGCTCATGATCGAATTTATCGACCGCCGCAATTCCCTTAAGTTTAAGAAATGCTCCCATCTTGATATCTTTTGTAATCTCGGGAACATCCTCGGTCCTTACGAACATCTTTACCGTAATCGAATCCGTAAAGTCAGTTATGTCAAAGATAAGAATACTCTTTTCATTCCTGATATCTCTCTTATCAAAAAGAATTACTTTGCCGTGAACGCAGACTTCTCCGAGCTCTCCGACAAGATCCGAGAGTTTCATAGTCTCATCGTCAAAGTCCCTTCCGAATATAACATCAGGATTATCCGACCTCTTGAAGCTTCCGCCAAAATCTCTTTTTCCGCCCCATTTTCCTTTTGAAGCGCCGCCTTCTTTTCCAAAGGATTTTCCGGCAGGTTTCTCCGGAGCAGTTTTCTTCTCCGCAGCTGCTGTCTTTGCAGCTTCCTGTTCTTCCTTCTGCTTTTTCTTTTCTTCCGACCTCTGTTCGGCGTCCTCAAGCTTTTTGGCCATCTTAGCCGACTCTGCGGAATAATCGGGCTCCTCTGTATTTTTTACAACCTCAATAAATTCCGGAGTTATCGATGCGGTAAGGCCGCACCTTTCATTGATTATCTTTGAAAGAACCCTGACGAGATCCGGCGCTTTTTTCTGCCCTACAACACTGTCTTCAAGCTGAATTACGATATTGCCGTCCTCGGGATAAAGAAACTGCGCAGAACGAAAAAGACTATACTCCATATGGTCATAGTCCTTTAGTTCAAGCTCAATACTATCTTTGTATATATCAATAAGATTCTTGGGCGTATATTGCGCCGAGAGGGAGAATTTCTCGTAAATCTTGACCGTAAGATCCTGATTTCCAAAGAACTGCTTTTTTATCCCCGTCTCAGCCTTTATAACATCCGCCTTATCAATAAGATTGTTGCTTGATATATATATTCTTATAAAATCCTGCTTTCTTGTTGTAGAGACTTTTTCAACCACAGTCTGTTCCATGATCTCTTTAGTCTTTGCATCAAGCTTAAGCGTAGGAAAAACCTCAAAAAAACTTTTTGACATCTACTCCCTCACACGGAATACTCCGGTTCCCCAAAACTTCTTTCTACAGCACGTCCGATCCTAAAAAGCTTATTTCCAGTTATCAAGCTCCTCTTTAAGAACGGCAAGAAGCTCATCTTCTTTAACTTTCTTAATAATCTCGCCTTTTTTAATAAGGAGTCCTTCTCCTATGCCGCCGGCAATTCCTATATCGGCTTCCTTAGCTTCGCCGGGGCCGTTTACGGGACATCCCATAACAGCGACCTTGATATTAAGATCGGGATAATTCTGTACAAGCGTCTCCGTCTGATTTGCAAGTGAGATAAGATCAATCTTGGTTCTTCCGCATGTAGGGCATGAAATAACTTCTATTCCGCCCTCTCTTATGCCAAGAGTCCTAAGGATTGCTTTTGCAGTCTTGATCTCTTCAACAGGGTTACCCGAAAGAGATACTCTTATAGTATCTCCGATTCCCTTATTAAGGATTATTCCAAGTCCAACCGACGACTTGATATTTCCGCCCCACAAAGTTCCGGCTTCAGTGATGCCGACATGCAAAGGATATCTGCATCTCTCAGCCAGAAGTTCATGTGCCTTTACGCAGAGCATGACATTAGAGGACTTGATACTTACGACCATATTGTCGTATCCGAGTTCTTCGATTATACCTATCTTATCAAGAGCACTCTCAACAAGTCCCTCTGCCGTTACACCGTTATATTTTTCCACAAGATCTTTTTCCAGAGAACCGCTGTTAACACCGACTCTTATGGGAATATTTCTCTCTTTTGCACATGATACCACTGCTGCGATACGGTCTTTGGAACCGATATTTCCGGGATTGATCCTTATCTTATCGGCGCCGTTTTCCATAGCGGCTATAGCCATCTTGTAATCAAAATGGATGTCCGCAACAAGAGGAATTGAAATCTGTTTCTTTATCTCCTTAACAGCTTCCGCAGCTTCCTGTGTCGGAACAGTGCATCTGATGATATCGCAACCTGCGGCTTCAAGCTCGTGTATCTGCGCAACCGTCGCTTTGACATCCTCTGTTCTTGTATTTGTCATAGACTGAATGAGAATAGGATTGCCTCCTCCTATCACTCTGTCGCCTATCTTTATGACTTTAGTATTATCTCTGTATGCCATAATAATTCTCCCAATAATCAATCATTACCTTGTAAATTTGGTAATATCGTTAAATAAAACAAATACCATAAGCGCTATAAGAAGCATCATTCCAACCATGTGCACAACGCCCTCTTTTTCAGGCGGTACAGGCTTTCCGAATATCACTTCTATAAACTGGAATACAAGTCTTCCGCCGTCAAGCGCAGGGAAAGGAAGAAGGTTCATGATTCCCAGATTCACAGACAGAAGAACTGTAAGCGACAGCATTACAACAATGACCGCCGATGCGCCGTATGGCTTAACTTCTTCATAGGTATCATCAACAATCTTGACCATACCTACAGGCCCCGAAACATCATCCTTCGAAAGTTTGCCCTGAACCAAAAGAGCAAGGCTTCTGTAAGTTGCTATAAAATTGTATCTAACAGTGTACCATGCATATTTAAGAGACTCGGGACCTTTAACATCCTTGTACTCACCGAGATACACCCCCATGTAATAGCGCTTGTTTTCCTCGCTGAACTTAGGTGTGAGCACAGTCTTCTTAACTTCACCGTTTCTTTCATAAACAATATCCATCGGCGAACCTTCGGCAAACTGGGAAATAAGCATTATCTCGGATGACATATATACCTTCTCGCCATCTATGCTTATAATTGTATCTCCGGCTTCCATTCCCGCTTCCTGAGCCGCAGAATCCTCGGTAAGCGCCTTTATTGTAGGCATATCCCAAGGAGATAAGTTCACAAGGACAACCGCCAGAATATAAGCGATTATAAAGTTTGCAAACGGTCCTCCAAACAAAGTTGCAATCCTGCGCCACACGGGTGCACGCAAAAATGAATGTTCATCATACCCTTCTTTTTCTTCTTCAACAGGATCCATTCCGTCAAAAACGCAGGCTCCTCCTATCGGAAGAAGTTTAATGCTGTAAAGGGTATCTCCTTTTTGTTTCTTCCAGATTGTCGGTCCCATTCCGACAAAAAATTCATTTACACGAATTCCTCCGGACTTAGCTATTATAAAATGCCCGAATTCGTGTGATGTAACCAAAACTCCAAATATTATAAAAAAGATTACTATACTGGCTATCATTATTTTTCCTCAAATTCCATATTTTGTACCGAGGAAGTCATATGTTTCTTTCTCGGCATCAAGTATTGCCGCCACATCGGGATTATCGATCTTATTGTGATGTGCCATGGCTTCTTCTATCATATCGTATATTTCAAGGTATCTGATATCACCCTTTAAAAATCTGCGAACTGCCATCTCATTTGCCGCATTAAATACAGTAGGCATGCTGCCTACCGCATATGCCGAGTCAAATGCAAGCTTAAGACCTCTAAAGGTATCAGTATCGGGCTTTTCAAAAGTAAGACTTCCAAGTTCAAAAAGATCCAGCCTCTTCTCTGCCATAGGACGTCTGTCCGGGTAAAAAAGAGCATACTGAATCGGAAGTTTCATATCAGGTACTCCGAGTTGCGCAATAACAGCACCGTCAACATACTGAACAGCACTGTGAACTATGCTCTGGGGATGAACCAGAACTTCGATATTATCAAGGCTCACATCAAAGAGCCATCTTGCTTCCATAACTTCAAGTCCCTTATTTACAAGAGACGATGAATCAATCGTAACTTTTGGGCCCATATCCCAATTGGGATGTTTAAGCGCATCAGCCGCTGTCATAGCAGCGAGTTCTTCTCTCTTCTTTCCTCTGAAAGGCCCTCCGCTTGCGGTAAGAAGGATTTTCTCAACCTTATCTTTGGGCTGTCCCACAAGAGACTGGAAAATAGCACTGTGCTCACTGTCTACAGGGAGAATCTGTACTTTCTTCTCCTTTGCAAGAGGCATGATAATATGTCCCGCACAAACAAGAGTCTCCTTGTTCGCAAGAGCTATGTCCTTTCCGCTTTCAATCGCCTTTATGGTAGGTCTTATTCCGATCATTCCGACAACCGCAGTAAGAACGGTATCTGCTTCGGGAACAGAGACCATCTCAAGAAGTCCGTCCATTCCGGACATAACCTTTATACCGGTATCGGCTATTTTCTCCTGAAGCTCTTTTGCCGCTTCCGTATCAAACATACAAACATATTTGGGATTAAATTCCCTGACCTGCTGCTCAACTTCATTAACTCTCTTGTTTGCCGCAAGTCCCACAACTTTAAGCTCATCTTTATTATTTCTGACAACATCAAGTGTCTGTGTTCCAATGGATCCCGTAGATCCAAGTAATACTATACTACGCATCTTTTCTCTCTTTTTATACTCCTATATAACTTAAAAAGGAAAAGAGCCGCCGATCTTACTGCCTGCGACTCTCTAATGCCTTGCCTTATAACAAACGGTATAACACCGCAGCCAAAAAATATACACATGGTATCACAAAAATAACACTGTCAAAACGATCCATGATACCACCGTGTCCCGGAATAACATTTCCGTAATCTTTGATATTGTGGTCTCTCTTAATACCCGATGCAAGAAGGTCTCCCAGCTGTCCGATAATACTTCCCACAAAAGTAATAATTATCATAACAACGAGGAATTTAATGTCATGTATTTTTTGAATATATACAACATATCCAATTATAAATCCCACTATTACCGAGCCGAGTACACCACCTACCGCGCCTTCGATCGTTTTCTTCGGTGAAAGAACAGGTGCGAGCTTGTGTTTGCCAAATGCTCTTCCCACAAAATAAGCACATGTATCGCTTACCCATGCAATAAAAGGCACCCATGCAAAAATCCATCCGTAATCGGGACGAATCCTTAACAGGAATACAAAAGACATGTTGACCGGCGCGTATACAAAACTAAAAAAAGCCGACATTGCCTTTGTAGATGTAAACCTTGGAAATGTCAGAACATAACATGCCATTATCAGGAAAAAGGCAAACATCAAGGAAAAAATATAATACCTGTAATCTCTTAACACTATCATCTGAAGATAATGTACTACTATCGATATATATCCGCAAATTTCAAGCGGATTATATTTTTTTTCGGAGTCATGAACTCCGGTAGCTTTCGTAAGCTCATTATAACTGACAAGTGAAACGGCAAAAAGCACGCCTGCCAGAAAATATCCCCCCGAAATCAGAACCGCCGCAAGCCCAATAGCTATCACGATTCCGCTAATCACTCTCGTTTTCAATGCACTAACCCCGCTTATTCAATCTGATCCTGCTTGAGACCTCCGAATTTACGGTTTCTGTTCCCATATGCTTCCACTGCCTTTTCAAGTTCGGCCTTATTAAAATCAGGCCAGGCGACAGGCGTAAAATAGAACTCCGTATAAGCAAGCTGCCACAATAAATAGTTTGATACTCTCTGCTCATTGCAGGTTCTGATCAAAAGATCGGGATCCGGCATATATTCAGTATCAAGATTTGAAGCTATCATATCTTCTGTAATCTCTGAAGGATCAAGTTCTCCATTTTTTACCTTGTCCGCAAGTTTAACGACAGATCTTCTGATCTCATCTCTGCTTCCGTAATTGATGGCAATGGTGAAAGTAAGTCCTGTATTTCCCGCAGTTGTCTCCTCAAGGTTTTCAATAGCCTCAATGATATCCTTTGCAAGAGCACTTCTGTCGCCGATAACACGACATCTTACATTGTTCTTCATTGCTTTCTTTATACTTGTTTTAAGGTAATTACGTAAAATCGTCATGAGAGCAGAAACTTCTGCCTCAGGACGACTCCAGTTTTCTGTTGAAAAAGCATAAACCGTAAGATATTTAATACCCATATCTCTGGCATCTACCAAAATATCCTCAACAGCTTTTGCCCCCCGCACATGCCCGGCATTTCTGGGAAGTCCCTTTGCCTTTGCCCATCTTCCGTTTCCGTCAAGAATTATCGCTACATGTGCAGGTATATTTTTATTTTCTTCCATAATACAATTTCCCACTTATCGGAAATCAAACAGTCATGACTTCCTTGTTCTTCTCTTCTACAGCTGCATCAATATCCTTAATGAACTTATCTGTTACCTTCTGAAGTTCATCATTAAGATCGTTGATCTCATCCTCGGATACGTCAGAACCCTTAAGCTTCTTAAGTGCATCATTACCGTCACGTCTTACATTTCTGACTGCAACCTTTGCATCTTCACCCTTCTTACGGATATCTTTTGCAAGCTGCTTTCTTCTTTCCTCAGTAAGCTCGGGGAAAACAAGTCTGATAACGGCACCGTCGTTGCTGGGAGTAATACCCAGATCCGATGTCATTATTGCTTTCTCGATATCCTTGATAAGTGTCTTATCCCAGGGTGCAATCTGAATAATACGTGCTTCCGGAACAGAAACGTTACCAACCTGCTGAAGAGGTGTAGGTGTTCCGTAATAATCAACCTTTATCTTATCAAGCACATGTGGATTGGCTCTTCCTGCACGGATAGAAGCCAGATCCTCTTTGAGAAAATCATAAGACTTCTGCATCTTGTCGTTGTATTCTTTAATTCTTTCGTTCATAAATATGCCTCCGTTATTTCAGTACCCAAAACGTCAAACAGTAACAGTCGTGCCGTTAAAGTTGCCGTTGGCGGCGTTTACAATGCTTTTTTCCTCTTGAAGAGCAAATACTCTCATAGGAATCTTGTTATCTCTTACCATTATTGAAGCTGTCATATCAACAACCTGCAAGTTCTTGGCAATAACTTCGTCGATAGAAACCTCAGTATATTTCTTTGCATCGGGATTTGTGGCAGGATCGCTGTCATATACACCGTCAATGGCTTTTGCAAGCAAGATGCAATCAGCCTCTACCTCTATTGCGCGAAGAGCAACTCCCGTATCTGTTGAGAAATAAGGATGTCCCGTACCTCCCGCAAAAAATACAACCATTCCCTTAGCAAAATACTTATTAGCTCTGTCTTTGGAAAAGAGCTTGGTAAATGAGCCGCACTCAAAAGGAGTAAGTATATTTGTCATCATTCCTTCACTTCTGAAAATCTCAGAAACATAGATGCAGTTCATTATGGTTGCAAGCATTCCTATCTGATCCGCTTTTACACGGTCGATATTTTCGCTGGTTCTTCCTCTCCAGAAATTACCGCCTCCGATAACAATCCCAACCTCGGTTCCTTTCTCGGTAAGTTCTTTAACCTGAAGAGCAACCTTTCTGACAGTTTCCTCGTCAAATCCTGTCTTCTTGTCACCTGCGAGTGCTTCACCACTTAGTTTTAATAATATTCTCATAATCTCTCCAAATACTTATACTACTTATCTGTTTTTAAGTCCCTCGAAGAACTCTGAAGGATTTACATCAGCATATGCCTGTGAGCACATACCTTCAATAACAGCACCGTTATTGATCTGCACTGACTGAGACTTGATATTACCCATAACGATGGCTGTTGTATCAAGAACAACAGGTCCATGCACGTCGATATCACCCTTTACAGCTCCTGCGATAACTGCGCTTGAACCAAAGATGTTTCCTACGATAACAGTGCTCTGTCCAACCTTTACACTGCCTTTACTCTTAACCTCACCTGTGATTCTTGCCGACTCGGCATAAATCTCTGCCGCATCCGAATCACCTACAATCTCACCTGTAACATTGAGCTTGCCGAGGCACTTAACATTACCGTTGATCTTACCGATAAGATCAAGAGATCCTGTTGTCTGCAAATCTCCTGTAAGTATCATTCCTTCTGTAATGCTGGCAGTTTCATCTGTAGGTGTCTGCTGATCAAATTCCATAGTTTCTTCTCCCCCGTTAATAGTATTTTTATCTGTAGCATTGCTCTCTGCAATGTACTCATCGATATTAGAATCATTAATAGCCTCAAGCGCGCTCATCGGCTCACCCTCTTTTACCTCTGACGCCGTCTGTGCTTCGATAAGCTGTTCAAGCGCACGCTCTTCACTTATCTCTTCAGTCTGTTCCTCAGAAGCCCCTTCATTTAAATTTTCTTTATCGGAAGTTTCAACATTGAAATTCTCTTCTTCAGTCTCTGCTCCCGTATTTTCAGAATTATCAAGAGTCTGCTCCGACTCTTCAGATAAACTCTCTTCCTCGTTCACCACATCATCAAGCTTGATTTCATCAAGACGATCAAGCATACTGTCAAGATCCACGTCTTGAGCTCTGACAGTTTCCCCATCAACACTTTCCTTATCAAGAACCCTTGTCTCATTAGCCTTATCATCAGGCATGAGTGTGTTAACTGCTTGGGATAAATCGCTCTTTAGCTCAGAAAAAAATCCCATTGTTTCTCCTCCGTTCACTTTTTCTTGTTAATACTTTTATTTGATATGTTGAACCGGTAACGTATTATCTGTTATCGGAACTATCACGGTATCATCCATAGCCTTGATATCTCTTATGATATCAGGCAAAGCGTCAACGGTACTACGCTTGTCTGCAGCGTCATGCATTAACACGATGCAGTGTTTAAATTTGGGAACATTATCTACTATATTAGCATAAATCGACTCTTTGGTGTTGCCCGCTTTGTCATCTTTCGCAGAAATATTCCAGTCATAGAAAGTTGCGTCGGTTCCTTCCAAAAAGTCCTCAAGCTCCTTGATGTCAACCTTGCTGACAGCATTGGAACTTCCTCCGGGAAATCTGTAATACTTGGCCCAGACACCCGTAGTCTGGTATAAAAATATTCTTAGTTTGTCAAAATCCTCTTTAAATGAATCCAGGGATGAGTAAATCTCAGCATATTTGTGGCTGTAGGAATGCATTCCCAGCGTATGCCCTTCATCGACTATCCTCTTATAGGCATCGACATACTTGGCATCGGGTTTCCCGCACACAAAAAAAGTGGCCTTTACATCATTCTCTTTTAAAATATCCAATATCTCTTCGGTATAAATACTCGGACCGTCATCGAAAGTAAGATATACATATCTCGTACCCTCGATATCCTCGGGATTAAGAGCTCCGCTGGTATCGACATCGGAATAATCCTGCTCAAATCCACCCGCCTCGGCATCCGGAACGTTATCTGTTTCCGCTTCCGTATCCGGTTGCACGGCAGAAAGAATCGAAAGTTCGCTTCCATACCTCTGTCTGTACCATTCAAGATCCGCAGTGCTCTGCTTATACTTGGCATTTAACCTGTCATACCTCACGGAAAGAATAACACAGATACATGTGGGAATAAGACACGCCGCTACAACGGTTATCACAATTCCCCTGCGAAGACGCTTTATCTTTTTACTATATACTTTATTCTTACGACTCCTATCCAACATCCGTGTGTGTCTCTTTCATACCGTAAATGTATAACCAGTGAATAGTATAGCATATAAACGCCGCGGCAAAAAGAGAAAAATAAGAGCCTTCCAACAGATGAAAGGCTCTTTGCTATCATATTTTATTAAATTCTTCGGCAATGGCATCAAGGAATTCTTCGCTTCCAAGTTTAACAGGATTGGGAAGAGATGTTATAAGAGCAAGGTCTCCCGTCATACGTCCCGATTCGATAACGGAAAGCGTTGCCTTCTCCATCTTATCAGCCCAGGCCATAAGCTCTGAAATGCCGTCAAGTTCTCCTCTCTTACGAAGAGCACCTGTCCATGCAAAAATAGTTGCTACAGGGTTTGTTGATGTAGGCTCACCCTTTAAATACTTGTAATAATGTCTCTGAACCGTTCCGTGAGCTGCCTCGTATTCATAAACACCTGTAGGTGATACAAGAACGGAAGTCATCATAGCAAGTGAACCAAATGCCGATGAAACCATGTCACTCATAACATCACCGTCGTAGTTCTTGCATGCCCAGATAAATCCGCCCTTTGACTTCATAACACGGGCAACGGCGTCATCGATAAGTGTATAGAAGTATGTGATTCCTGCCTTTTCAAAATCAGCCTTAAATTCATTTTCAAATACTTCATCAAAGATCTCTCTGAATCTTCTGTCGTATGTCTTACTGATGGTATCTTTTGTTCCGAGCCAAAGTTCTTTCTTCTCTGCAAGCGCATACTTAAAGCAGGCTCTTGCAAAGCTTCTGATTGAGGCATCCTTGTTGTGAATACCCTGAATGATTCCGGGCTCGTCGAACTCATGGATGGTCTCTCTTATCTCTTTTCCGTCGGCACCTGTAAATACAAGTTCTGCCTTACCTGCACCGGGAACTCTGATCTCAACATTCTTGTAAACATCTCCGTATGCATGTCTTGCAAGTGTGATAGGCTGCTCCCATGTTCTTACGTTTGGCTCGATTCCCTTTACCATGATAGGTGTACGGAAAACGGTTCCGTCAAGAATGGCTCTGATTGTTCCGTTAGGGCTCTTCCACATCTTCTTGAGCTTGTACTCAGTCATTCTCTCATTATTGGGAGTAATTGTAGCGCACTTAACGGCAACACCGTACTTAAGTGTTGCATTTGCACTGTCAACCGTGACCTGATCGTCAGTCTCATCTCTATATTCAAGTCCAAGATCGTAATACTCGCTCTTAAGATCGATATAAGGAAGAATGAGCTTATCCTTTATCATCTTCCATAAAACTCTGGTCATCTCATCGCCGTCCATCTCAACGATGGGGGTAGTCATCTGTATTTTTGCCATATTCGCCTTTCCTTTCAAATTATTTTTATTCAAACATTTCAAGAAGTCCCTTGTCCACCATATTTTCATATGCGTTGATCATATGCTGGTTTGCAAGTTCCTCCGCTTTATCCGGATTGTTCTCCTTGATGGCTTCCATTATATATTTGTGCTCAACATTGGAAACCGCACCTCTGCTGCTTGAAAGAGTCTTCTGTCTGACTCTCCACACATACTGGTGGTAATCCTTAAGAAGATGCTCAAGCATCTTTGAATTGCATGCTTCATATAAAATATTGTGGAAACGGTTATCAAGTTCCGCCATCTGCTCCATATGGCCTCTTGCGGCATGAAACTCGGCAAGATATATGTTCTCTTCCATTTCCTCAAGTTGCTCTTTTGAAATATTTTCGCAGGCCCATCTGGCACAGAGTCCTTCAAGCTTTGATCTTATCATATAAATATCTTTTATGTCTTTAACCTTTATTCCTGTGACATAAGCTCCCCTGTTGGGGATAATCTGAATAAGACCTTCAAGTTCAAGCTGTCTGAACGCCTCTCTGACCGGAGTTCTGCTGACTCCAAGTTCCTGACCGATGGCTACTTCTTTGAGCTCCTCGTGATCCTTATATTTGCCATTTAAGATATCTTCACGGATTCTATGAAAAACTCTTCCTCTCAGGGAATATTTGTCTGTAACTTCATGTTTTAAGTCTTGATTTTCCATATTTTCCCTCATCATTTAGAGATTTCGATAACTTCTCCATCTCTGATCTCAATGCCAAGTTCGGCACTAACCTTTTCTATCTCTCTTACAAGCTCATCATCCGTCATAACGGTCACTCTTCCGCCTGCGTATTCACCGTCAACCCATGCTTTTATCTTGGTAACAATAGGTGAATTCTTGGAAAGAGCGTGTTCTTCCTTGAGTTTGTAATGTACATTCATCCAATGTGCGATGCCCGCAAGGCCGGATGTATTGGAAACAGCACTTACAGGAGGTCTGTTAAGGAACTTATCCGTATCAAAGATATTGTAAATTTCCTCATTTTTAAGAAGACCGTCCGCATGGATACCTGCCCTTGTCACATTGAAATTCTTTCCAACAAAAGGTGTATTTGCGGGAACCGTAAATCCTATTTCTTTCTCATAATACTCGGCAAGTTCGGTAATAACCTGAGTATTCATGCCATTAAGTGTTCCCTTAAGCTGTGCGTACTCAAATACCATAGCTTCAAGAGGCGTATTACCTGTTCTCTCACCGATTCCGAAAAGAGAAGTATTGACTGAAGAACAGCCATAAAGCCACGCTGTCGTTGAATTGGTAACAGCTTTATAGAAATCGTTGTGTCCGTGCCACTCGATAAGTTCACACGGAACACCGGCGTTTGTATTTATCGCATAAATTATGCCCTGTACACTTCTGGGAATAACCGCACCGGAGAAGTTAACTCCGTATCCCATTGTATCACATGCACGGATCTTAACGGGGATTCCGTATTCTTCCTTAAGCTTCATAAGCTCTACGCAGAACGGAACAACAAATCCGTAAATATCTGCTCTTGTGATATCTTCAAGATGGCATCTGGGGCTGATTCCCGCCTCAAGACAGGATCTTATTACACTGAGATAATGATCGAGTGCCTGTCTCCTTGTCATCTTAAGTTTTAAGAAAATGTGATAATCCGAGCAGGAAACAAGAATACCTGTTTCCTTCATTCCCATCTCTTTTACAAGTTTGAAATCTTCTTCACTAGCTCTGATCCAGCTTGTAACTTCAGGGAATTTGTAACCTCTTTCCATACACTTATATGCCGCATCGCGGTCGCTCTTACTGTATAAAAAGAACTCACTCTGTCTGATCATGCCGTTCGGGCCGCCAAGCTCATGAAGTTTGTCATATATGGTAACGATCTGCTCAGTTGTATACGGAGCTCTTGACTGCTGTCCGTCACGGAATGTAGTATCCGTTATCCATATGTCCTTAGGCATATTATGGGGAACAATCCTGTCATTAAAAGGAATCTTCGGAATTTCCTCATAAGGAAACATATTTCTGAAAACGTTTGGTTTCTCCACGTCGTCAAGAATATACATATGCTCCTCGATCTGGAGCAGGTTATTCTTGTCATTCATGGTCACCGGTCTGTTCTGAAATGCACTTGTATCGTTCATAGTAAAGTAAACCTCTCTCATATGTACAATAGCTAACCTCGTATAATTGTATACAATCATACGAGGTGTGTCAAGGCGCGTATCTTAACAAAAAACCCTTAGCTGCAGTAGCCAAGGGTATTGTTTTAAATCTTTACAGATATTAGATTTTTTTCAACTCTTATCAGCAGTAAATCTGGCAAGAACGCATAGTCTCAAGAGCCGCAAGATGCTTTTCTACAGTAACACCCGCGCAGCAATCCTTATCTACACTGATCTTAAGCTCAGGCATGTTTGCCTTAAGCAAAAGAGCATTAGAAACAACGCATATGTCTGTGCAAAGTCCGATAAGCTCAACTTCGATCTCTTCTTTTTCATATATATCTTTGATGGCCTTTGCAAGTTCTACAGAGCCGAATGTAGGCTTATTAATGAATGTAGCGCCTTCCACTTCTGCGGCAACGGTCTTATCAAGTTCCCATCCTTCTGTATTTTCAACACAGTGAACCACGGGAAGATTCTTTCCCTCCTGAGTGTCCATGTAGTTCTCCTGATGAGTGTCTCTTGTTACAAAGATATCCTTTTTATCATATTGTCTGATTTTCTCAACAACAGCAGGAACAATGGCAACCGCCTCCTTTGTTCCAAGTGCTCCATCAACAAAATCTTTCTGCATGTCAACAACAACAAGTATTTTTCTCATTTCTCTTTTCCTCTTTCCTTAATTACTTTCGTATGCCAAAAAAGAACTAAATCAGACTTTTTCGGCTCTTGCGGTAGCGATGATATCGCTTCCGGTCCCCGCGACATTTTTTATTATAACATCTCCGATCGAAACAGGCGCATTTACATAACTTTTATTAATCTCATCCATAACGGCAAAAATCTTATCTTTTGGAATATCACTTTTTGTCTTAACGGAAACTCTACTCTTGTCGCTTCCTGCAACCTTGACGGTACTTGTAACTATCCTTGTTGGATTTACAACTTCTTTCCTGGCATAAATATCGCCTTTGGGACAGGTATTGCCCGAAACAGATACAACTTCACCGTCCTCAAGCTCGACAGTCAGAGAACATCCCTTCGGACAACCTATACACGTAAGTTCCTTTTTCTCCATAGTCATAGCCTCCGTATTTTTGAACAAATAAAAATCTCCTATCTAAAACGCCTCCCTGTACTTATTATACAAGGAAGCGTCCATATAAGAAAAGTAATCTGATATTCAAAAACTCACTCGGTCTGCATGTCCTTGAGCTTATTGGCCTGCATGAATATTTCACCGAGAATTCCCTTAAACTCATCGAATTTCCTGGCTGCGTCATCCGAAGATTTAACACCCTGATTGGAAAGAGAAGCAACTTCTTCACTGGTTGCGGACAGATTGGATATGGAATCGTTGATCTCAGTGGTAGAGGCCGCGATTGATTTCATTCCTTCGCCAATTTCTTTAAATCTTGAAAGCATCTCTGTTACGTTTACATTGATGCTATCGAAGTTTTCTCCGACTGTCCCTATCATTTCGTTTTGCTCGGCAACACTTTTTACCGTATCATCAATGCTTGACATTGCCTTTTGCACATCTTCCACAAGCTCGGTAATAATGCCTTTTATCTCATTTGAAGCCGTATTTGTCTCTTCAGCGAGTTCACGAACATCATTTGCAACAACCGCAAATCCTTTACCGGCATCTCCCGCTCTTGCCGCTTCTATGCTTGCATTAAGAGCAAGTAAGTTTGTTTGCTTTGAAATAGACATAATCGATCCGACAATTTTCTGTACTTCCTGAACCTTGTTGATAACGGCCTGAGTGGCTTCTACAGTAATCTTGCTTGCATTTTCGACATTGGCCGATTTTTCTTTTAACTCGGAAATAACCTGTACGCCCTCCCTGACTGTCTTCTGCGTGCTCTCGGACGCTTCCGTCATCTCTTTTCTGTGTTTCTCTGTAGTCTCGGTTTCTTCCTGAATCTGCTGAACCTTCTGCGCCTGTGTGGTCACAGACTGTGCCGTACTTTCCATACTGCTTGCGATATCCTGCATTCCCGCTTGCTGGACATCCATGATATTCTGAAGTTCAACCATATCCCCTTGGGATTTATTGAAAAGATCCGTGATAGCATTTGCAATTTCTGCCATTGAATTGCCTGTTTCAAGAGTTTTTTCGGCATTTCTGGTAATCTTGGCATTGTTTTCTTCATTGAACGTTGTAAGAAGAGTAACCGTGCATAAGCATGCGATAAATGCAAGCCCCAAAGTAATAGCTGCGGGAATCAGCTCTAGATTAAACTCACCTGCTACCATCACTTTTTTTATACAGGTAATAATAAAAGAAATAATTATTGCACTTATTCCATATTTGCAAAGACGTACATTCAGGTAAATAATACTGCAGATAAGTATCGGAAGGCCGAACGCAAAGTATATCAGCGACTCCTCCGCGATCAGGATCACAAAATAAAATATGGTCGCTCCGCCCATTATCATTATGGAGCCCTTCTTTTCATAAGGATACTTAAAATTTCCCAACGCACATATTCCCGCGCAAAAAAAGGCATCGATGATAATTGATATTCTGCCTATGGTCGCCCCGTATTGAAACAAAGAAAAAACTGTGAGCAAAAGTCCGCTCAATATGATGATGATTGTTACGTAAAAACTGTTATTATTGGCTCTCTTATACTGTTCTGAATTCATAAAAACATCCCTTTCACATACAATCTCATTGTTTTAAACACACTAAAATTGTATCATGAAAGGGATTTGGATAACGTTAATGCGAATATTAAATTATTATAAAAAGAACTTATGCATCACACCTGATGCTATCATGTTTCCGCGGCGCTTACCACTTCCACATTTTTCTTGTTCGAATTTTTAACGATAAACAATCCGGCTGCCACCGCAGCAACTCCCACAATTCCAAAGACAGGATTATTGAGCGATTGAGCCATCTGCTCTGTCGCATATTTTGTCAAAATAATCGAGATAAAGTTTATTGTAAAATGTGCAAACATTGAAGGGAATATACTTCCGCCATAGTATGTCAAAAGGCACAATATCGCTCCCAAAGCTCCTGTTGTAAAGAACTTAATGAGATCCATATGGAACAATCCGAATAATACCGACACGATAAGAACCGAATAAACAGGTTTTAATTTATCTTTTAATGCGCTAAACAATACTCCTCTAAAAAACATTTCTTCCGCTATTGCCGGCGTAAGCGCTACACAAACGGTTACAAGAATAACATTTTGCGAATAGAATTTCATAAATGTATCGACAAGCCTTTCATTCACCGTTATTCCTGTCACCTTCATAATAGCATCTCCAAGAATCGACGCTATTAAGAATCCGCCGATTCCGGCAAGCACGCCTCCCACCAAACCAAGAGGACTACACTTGCTAAAGGAATATACCTTCTTAAGGTCTTTCTTTGCATATACAAAAAACGCAACAGGTATTCCGACCAGTATCAGAAACTGACTTAAAGGCATTCCCACAAGTTCATACTTTGCTTGAATCAATGCCCCGAGCAAGAAATATATCAATATAACAACAGGAAATATAAAGCACAGATCACCGATCGTAACAGGCATGCCTTTCTTTATGTTACTTCTCTTTTCAAAAAGAGAAATTGCATTTTTCCCATCGCCAAACAAAAGATTCTCGCTGTTATAAGCTTTTGAAAGAAACAGTATCGCCAATACCGAATACAGTACCATACTGCATAAAACAAAAAGAAGCATTGAATAATCAAGTTTAAAATTAAGTGCATCTCTAAGCAAAACCGATACATTGAGTACCGGAACAATCGCAATATATTGATTAAGTTCAACGGTAGGTGACATCGAACCATAACCAAGAAACATCAGTACGATCATTACGGGCGACATATAACTGTTCGCTTCCTTGTATGACTTGGCAAAACATGTAAAGCACATGAAAATTGCGCTCATAAACAATGCAGTTACAATTATAACGGGAAACGTAATCAGCATTGCCGAAATAAAAGAAGAAAACTCAATATTGAATCCGCCCATCATTCCTGCTATTTTTGACTGTTCAATAAAAATAATAAAAACAGCGGACATCGACAATATATTAAGAATTGCCGTAACCACTCCGCACATTGCCGCCGTAAGAGTTTTTGACAAAACTATATACTTACCCGAAACAGGCAGCATCAAAAGCGTCTCAAGCGTTCCTCTCTCTTTTTCTCCGGCAGTCAGATCTATGCTTGGATGCATAACGCTTATAAGTATTGATAAAATGATCATCATGGGCAATATCATTCCCATAAGCATCCCCGCCATCTGCTCATCACTCGACAGTCCGCTCTTCTCAAAAGAAATCGGATTTAAAAAGCTGTTTGTATCAAGCCCGGCATTCTCTACATTCTTTTGAACAACATCATCCGAAATGTCGTCTACAGCTTTTCTCACCTTATCCATAGCATCCGAAGACTCATTTACGGATTCCATGTAAAAAGCCTTAACGTCCATTTTTTCATCATTATCGGTTATCTCGATATATGCATCAAATTCTTTATCACCAATCTTATTTTTGCATTCTTCTTCACTTATTTTTTTGTCGGAAATTTCGTAATTTATGCTGTAAAGCTGCTCTTCACTTCCGTCTTCTTCATTTTTCTCAACAGCATTTTCCTTTAACACATTTTCAAGATTCTCTGCATCAAATCTTGAACTCTCATTATATACGACAATGTCATATACTCTGTCATTATTTCCGTCAACCATGCTTGTTATCATCATAGAAACAACCATGATAAGCGGATAAACGATCACAGGAACAAACACCATCATCATTATCGCTTTTTTATCTCTGAGAACATCACATACTTCTTTAAAAAACAGTGTCTTAATAATCTTCCACTTATTATTCATTAGCCGCACTCTCCATCTTGTTTTCTATAAGCTTTCTAAACACTTCTCTTAAATTCTGTGATCCGGTATCTTTCTTCAAATTATCGAAAGAATCATTACATACTATTTTTCCTTCGTTTATCATAACAATCCTGTCGCACAGATACTCTGCTTCTTCCATGTAATGCGTTGAATATATAACTGTTTTTCCCTTCTCTTTTTCCGCCTTCATAAAATCAATGATCGCGGAGGAACTGAGGATATCAAGTCCAAGCGTAGGCTCGTCAAATATATATATTTCAGGATCATGGATAAGGCACCTTGAAATGGATGCTCTCTGCATCTGGCCTGTAGAGAGCTTGTCGATTCTGTTGTCCGCAAACTTCTCCATGCCCAAAACATTTATTATCTCTTCCGTTCGCCTGTCTATAGCTTCATCTTCCATGCCATAGACACGCCCGTAAAACTTTAGAATCTCTCTTGCCGAAAATCTACCGTAAAGCTTTGTATTGGCAGACAAATAACCGATATGTCTTTTAAGATCTTCACCACGGACCGTCTCTCCGTCTCCGGTAATGACAGACACCTCCCCTTCCGTCGGAGCCATAAGTCCCGCAAGCATCCTTAAAAGCGTAGTTTTTCCCGCACCGTTAGGTCCAAGAAGCCCGACTATTTCTCCTTTTTTCGCTTCAAAAGAAATATCGTCAACCGCATTAAATTCAATCTTCTTGTTTTTCTGAACTGTTTTGGTAAAAGTTTTTACAAGATTTTTTGCTCTGATCATATTTGCCCCTTTTCTTCAAGAATGTAATTTTTTAAGCAACGGCATTATCCTCAACTGCACTTGTATCTGTACCTTCACGCTTTGCAATAGTTTTGATGATAAGTCTTGTAAGGAAAAAAGAACCAATAGACAAAATTCCCGTCACAACAAGAATTGTGATCATCTGTTTACTGTCCGCCCTTGCACTCTCTGCAAGTTCTGCAAGATCTTTTCCCTGACTCTTGTAATAAATATTTTGAAAATAGAGCATAATACCGCCAAAAGAATTAATAACAACATGCATGATCATAGATGTATAAATACTTCCGCTTGCCCTGTTCACATAAGCAAAAACAACTCCCAACAACCATGCATAGCAAAACTGGTTAAGATTAAGATGAAACACTCCAAACCAAAAGCCTGACAGAATTGCCGCAGCGGTAAACGGAACCAGCTTCTTTAATCTGTTATGGAAAAAGCCTCTGAGTAAAATCTCTTCGCATACAGGAGCCAAAAGAGCTATTGCGATCATATAAAGCACCGGCGTATTTCCAACCAGATTATCAGCAGCCTGCGTCATTGTATTCTTGGCAAAAAGCTGTGAAAAATAATTAGTAAACATGACCATAGGATAAGAAACTACAGTAAGAAGAATCGTCAAAAAGACTGTACTTGTCTTAATCTTATTAAATCCGCATTCCTTCCATAAATTATCGCCCTTCTTGCGCACATATAAGAATGCGATCGCGATCATCGGAATATAAAGTGATAGCGAATAGAATATAAACGGAACAGTTATACCTGCATATGATAAATATGCCGCAACTACCCCAACGCCTATATTAAAGCCATATCCTACGACCATCATAAGTATTAACACCCCTGTTAATTTTAGTGCCTGTTTCACATTAGAATTATTACTTGTCATTAAATTTCTATCCCCTTTCTCCCTGTAACTGATGCATTTGTTTATACAAAACATTACAATTCACCATTATAAAGCATTGAAGCGATAAATTCATCAGTAATCATTAAGCCGTTCGGACATATCCGGCTGCATTTTGTCCGGCTCTCATTGCTTCTTCCGAAACATGATCGACAAGATCATGTACATGAAGCACATTTCCACATGCAAAGATTCCGGGGATACTTGTCTCAAGAAGCTCATTAACAACAGGACCGCCGGTCGCGGGATCCATCTCTATTCCCGCAGCGACAGACAGCTCATTTTCAGGTATAAGTCCGCATGACAAAAGAAGAGTATCACAAGTATATCTTTCTTCCGTTCCGGGAATCGGTTTTCTGTCAGCCCCGACTTCTGCTACAGTAACCGCCTTGATATGTTCTTTTCCTTCAATATCAACAACCGTATGAGAAAGTAAAAGCGGAATCCCATAATCATCAAGACACTGCACTATATTTCTCTTAAGCCCGCCCGAATATGGCATAAGTTCCGCAACAAGTTTGACTTTGGCTCCTTCAAGCGTCATTCTTCTTGCCATGATAAGGCCTATATCTCCCGAGCCAAGGATGACCACTTCTTTTCCCGGCATATATCCTTCAATATTTATAAGTCGCTGCGCACAACCTGCCGTGAAAATTCCTGCGGGACGATAGCCGGGTATATTAAGCGCTCCTCTTGCCCTCTCCCTGCATCCCATGGCCAGAATAACCGCCTTTGCAGGTATAGTAAACATGCCGTCTTCCCTATTCATGGCAGTCACGGTTCTGTCACGACCTATATTCATTACCATGGTCTCAAGTTTATAATCTATCCCCCGGTCAAAAACCTTTTTTATGAACCTGTCGGCATACTCGGGACCTGTAAGTTCCTCCTTAAAGGTATGAAGACCGAATCCGTTGTGAATGCACTGATTTAAAATTCCTCCAAGTTCTTTGTCCCTCTCAAGAATAAGAACTTTGTCATTTCCCGCTTCTTTGGCGGCTATAGCTGCCGCAAGACCTGCAGGTCCGCCTCCGATGATAACTATATCGTATGACTTCATGGTCTTTTCACCTCCCCTTTGGTTCTCGTTGCAACTATGTTCGAGCCCCCTCCGGACTTTGTAATATCTTCATATGAAAGCCCAAGTTCTCTTGCGAGTATCTCCATGGTCCTCGGCATACAAAAGCCTGCCTGACATCTTCCCATTCCGGCTCTTGTCCTTCTCTTTATTCCGTCAAGCGTCGTTGCACCGAGTGGCCTGTGGATCGCATCAAGTATCTCACCCTCTGTCACCGATTCGCACCTGCATATAACATTTCCGTAAGCGGGATTTTCTTTTATAAGTTCATTCACCTCTTCTATGGAAAGCCCCGCCGTACTTCTGACAGCTTTTCTCTTTGTTATGACATTTTCTTTTTCCCTTAAATCCATGCGGTCATTCAAAATATCGCAGACCATCTCTCCTATTGCGGGACAACTTGTAAGTCCCGGAGATTCTATCCCTGCGCAATCTATAAATCCCGGAACATCACAAACTTCTTCGATTATAAAGTCATTGTTATCTTCATGCGCACGAAGCCCCGCAAAAGACGTTATAACCTTATTAAGCGGTATATTTTTCACATTATCGCCCGCTTTTTTGGTAAGTTCATCAATGCCCAAAGCTGTCGTTGCTGTTTCCTCCTTATCCTCCGTATCAACGGCTGTCGGACCGACAATAAGATTGCCGTGAACGGTAGGTGCGACAAGCACTCCTTTTCCAAGCCCTGTCGGCTGCGGAAAAATAACATGACTTACATGTTTTCCCGCCTGCTTATCAAGAAGACAATAATCTCCTCGCCTCTGCGTTATATGGATTTTCTTTGAACTTACCATGTTATGGATAACGTCAGCATACACTCCCGCCGCATTTACAACATATCTCGCGTCAAATTCTCCGTTATCGGTAAAGATCTTAAAACTGCCGTCATCCTGCTTCCTGATATCCTTAACTTCCGTGTTCAGCCTAAACTCCGTCCCGTTCATTGCCGCAATTTCCGCCATCCCGATATTAAGTTCAAACGGGCAGATGATACCTGCACTTGGAGCAAAAAGAGCTCCCTGCGTATCTTCGGAAAGATTTGGTTCCATAAAAAGAGCTTCTTCTCCCGTAAGGATCTTGAGCCCCTTAACTCCGTTTCTTACGCCTCTTTCGTAGAGGTCGTCCAGCCCGGAAAGTGCGTCTTTATGAAGGCACACAACAAGTGAGCCGATTCTTTTAAAAGGAATATCAAGATCTTTGCACAGCTCATCCATCATCTCATTGCCCCTAATATTGAGCTTTGCCTTTAATGAGCCTGTCTCAGCATCATATCCGGCATGTATGATAGCCGAATTTGCTTTTGATGTACCTTCGCAAACATCACTGCATTTTTCTAAAACGCAAGTCTTAATATCATATTTTGCAAGTTTCCATGCAACTGCTGCCCCCGTCACTCCTGCGCCGATTATCACCACGTCGTACATAACCATTCTCCTTTTTGCCTACGATAATATGTTTAATGCACTGCAGATCAATCTTGCTTGTCCCACAAAAGCGTTGCTTTCACCGCTTTATGCCATCCCTTTAATTCTTCTTCTCTTTTTTCCGGAGAAATATCAGGTTCAAACTTTCGATCGACAGCCTGGTTTTTTATCACATCTTCCTTGCTCTTCCAATATCCGACTGCAAGTCCCGCAAGATATGCCGCTCCCATTGCCGTTGTCTCTACGCAGGCCGGTCTGAGCACATCGGTATTGAGGATATCTGCCTGAAACTGCATCAAAAAGTTGTTATTTGAAGCACCGCCGTCCACTTTAAGCGACTGTATTTTTTTACCCGTATCAAGTTCCATTGCGTGAAGAACGTCGTAAGTCTGAAACGCCAATGATTCAAGAGTTGCCCTGACTATATGATATTTATTAACGCCTCTTGTAAGTCCCATGATAGCTCCCCTTGCATAAGGATCCCAATACGGCGCGCCAAGTCCCGTAAATGCCGGAACAACATAGCATCCGTTCGTATCTTCAACTCTTGTTGCAAGATATTCTGAGTCAGGCGATGAATCTATGATCTTAAGCTCATCACGAAGCCACTGTATCGCAGCACCCGCAACAAAAACAGAACCTTCAAGAGCATATTCGACTTTCCCATCTATCCCCCATGCTATCGTGGTAAGAAGATCATTATTTGAAAAAATCGGCTTATCTCCCGTATTCATAAGCATAAAGCACCCTGTTCCGTAGGTGTTTTTGGCTTCGCCCTCCGTAAAACAGGTCTGTCCAAAGAGCGCAGCCTGCTGATCGCCCGCAGCTCCCGCAATCTTTATGGCACCACCGAAAAACTCAGGATCTGTCTCTCCGTATATATAGCTTGACGGTCTTACTTCAGGCAGCATCGACATCGGAACATCAAGAATTTTGCAAAGTTCCTCATCCCACTTAAGTGTATTTATGTTAAACAAAAGTGTTCTTGATGCGTTGGAATAGTCGGTAACATGAACCTTTCCCTTTGTTAGTTTATAGATAAGCCAGGAGTCTACCGTACCAAAACACAGCTCGCCGTTCTCCGCCCTTTTCCTTACTCCGTCTACATTTTCAAGTATCCATCTTATCTTGGTTCCGGAAAAATACGGATCGAATTTAAGCCCTGTCTTTTCACGGAATTTCTCTACTATCTTTGGATCTTCTTTCATTTTCTGCGCCGCATAATCGGCTGTTCGTCTGCATTGCCACACAATCGCGCGGCTCACGGGCTGTCCCGTCTTTTTATCCCAGACTATGACCGTTTCGCGCTGGTTTGTTATGCCTATTGCAGCGATATCTTCATAGGTTGCGCCCACATTTTGCATTGCCGTTCGCGCAACCGAAAGCTGAGTCTGCCAGATCTCGTTGGCATCATGTTCCACCCATCCGGGTTTTGGAAAAAACTGCGTAAACTCCTTTTGAGATACGCTGCACATTTCTCCTTTTTCATTGAATAAAATACATCTGTTGCTGGTTGTTCCCGCATCAAGCGCCATTATATACTTTGCCACTTTCTTCCCTCCTATACCGTTTTTATATTGCTATAGCCATTTTGTGTTTTATTTCTCTATTTTCATTCAAAAATATAAATTGTAAATTTCTCTTGATTCAATTATACTTAAAAAGCTACGGTATTGTGTAAATACCGTAAAATAAGATATAATTTAGAAAGGAACAAACGAATATGGGGAGGGCGAGTATCATGGCAAACGAAAGAGAAGATCTCATTCATTCACTTGCAAAATCCATGGGCGTTGGCGATGCCCAAAAGGCACGCGGTGCATCCGGCAAATATAATGCGGAGACAGGCACTATGTACTGTAACGGCCACATTATTTCCCGTACCACCATTGAACAGGCAAGCGCATATTTTAATTCGCAGTACAGACGCCTTGCTGAAATTGACGACGAGAATGTAAAACAGATGGCTTCAATCTATGAAGTCGCAAAAGAAGCAATAAACATGATAGTTGCTCCTACGGATATGACAGAATAAGCGGATCCCTAAGGACCCGCTTTTTTAATACCCTATATTATTAAGATCTGTATTATGCTGCTTTCAATTCCTGAGCCTTCTTCTGGCGCTCATCGCGAATCTTCTTTTCTGTTATAAGAAGGATTGCGATAATAAGGAGCCATAACCAGTTGATCTTTATTCCGCTCTCTGTATCCATCTCTGCAAGAGCCTTAATATTCTTTGTAGCTCCGATTCCTGCGAAAGCTGCTTCGCTGTTCTCAAGACCAACAAGCTTATTTGTGAACTCTTCGAATTCCTTGTTGTACTTGTTGTATCTCTTTGCTCCGAGGATCTGTCCGAGCATATCTACAGGTGCGATATTTGCTTCTTCTGTGATCTGCTGAGCTTCACCTGCTGCTTCGCCTGCTGTTACTCTTACAGTATTCTCTGATACGTTCTCGTTTGCTGTATTTCTCTGAGCTGTGATAGCTGTTGCTACAGGTGCAACTGTGTTTTCAAAAATCTCTGCAAGTGTTGCAAGTACAACTTCAACAGGATTCTCTGCGATTACTTCTTCTGCAACTGTCTCTGTCTCATATCTTCTGCCTTCGATGTTCTGCTCTACGTTGTTTGAAACTGCAACCGGAACTGCTGCTACTGCAGGAACTTCTGTATTTGCTACTGCTTCAACTGCCTCTTCTGCTGCAATTACTTCTTCTACATCGGGAGCCTTTGTCTCAACTACTTCTGCAAGTTCTTCGATAACTGCTTCTTCTGCTGCGTTCTCTACAAGAACTATCTCTTCGCTTACGCTTAAGCTTTCCTTGATCTCATCGCGCTTCTCAATAAGCTCATCAAGTTCTGCTGCCGCATTGTCAAGATCCTCTTTTGCTCCTGCAAGGATGCTTTCAAGAATCTGTACTGCCTTCTGTGTCGATCCTGCATTAAGAACTCTTGTCATATCTTCTTCGCTCAAATAATCTGTGAGATCTGCTACAAGATCTGCTGAAATTCTTACTCTGTTCTCTTCGATATTGTCAATGGCATCCTTCAATGCTTCAACCTTATCTGATGCTTCCTCTACCTTATCCTGTGTATCTGCAATGATCTCACCGTACTTCTCATACTTCTCAACAAGCTTTGAAGCATTTTCGATAAATGCCTTAAGTCCTGCATCATCCTTTGTTGAAATTCTGATTCCTTTTGCATTTCCGCTTGTTGTCTGAACAATCTTGCGAGCTGCTGTGCCGTTCATATAGTAAACACCGTCTACAAACTCGATCTCTCCGCTCTCTACGCCTACCTCAAGCTCATCAATGCACTTAAACTCATTTGTTCCGTCAGCATAATCAAATGAATATACATCATATTTTCCTGAATTTACATCTGCCTTGAACTGGTTTGTAACACTAAAATTTCCGAAGTGATTCTTCTGATATACTGAAGATGTGATATCCTCTTCAGGCTTCTCGTACACTACGATTTCTCTTGAGCTTCCAAGTCTGTACCACTGATCGTTTTCCTTGAACTGTCTGTCTGTTCTGTCGATGTTGAAATAACGCTTTACTGTGTTGTTGTCCTTATCCAAATATGTAACAACAGTATATGAACTGTTCTGGCGGTCAAATCCTCTGAGCATCTCTGTGTACTTGATATTTGTTGCATCCTTGTCGATAAAGTTGGGAATGATATATCCGCTTATAATGCTCTCCATGAGCTTGTCCTGTGTCTTCCAGTCTTTGTTCTTGTCTGAAATTTCTTTCTTAGCAAGAATTTCTTCAACTGCTGCCTGCTCTTTCTCAAGATTCTCTTTTGCATTATCACAAGCCTCTGAAAGAACTTCTACATTCTTCTTAGCTTCCTCGAGCTTTTCTGCTGCTCTGTTTACGCTGCTGTCGCTGCTCTTAAGGTTCTTTACTGTCTCTTCATATACTTTCTGTGCGCCCTCGAGCTTTCTCTTTGCTATTTCAAACTTGTCGCAAAGTGCTTCGAAAGTAGCTTTCTTTGTCTCAACACTTTCTTTTGCATCTTCTGTAATCTGATCAAGCTTGTCCATTGCCTCGCTTACCTGCTCGGCATCTGCATCTTCACTTGAGATTATATCTATAAGACCGTTTGCCTGCTCTTTTGTCTCTGCAACTGTCTCAACTATGCTGTTTGCAACTTCCTTTGCTTCTGCAACATTTGCAACAGTCTCTTCTGCGCTCTCATCTGCTGCGCGGTCTGCTTCGTCAACCTTTACGAGCTCTTCTGTTACTTCGTTGAGCTCAGCTACTGCCTCATTGAGGTTTTCTTCTACCGGAAGGCTCTCTACTGCTTCAACAAATGCCTCAACGCTCTCCTGTGCAACTGCTCCGCCGTCTGTAACATCAGCTGCCTCAATTCCTTCTTCCTCGTTTCCTTCTGCAATTGCCTCAACTGTCTCAGCAGAGATCTCTACTGCTTCTTCAACTGATTCCTCAGCTGCTGTCTCAGCTTCAACTGCCTCGCTTACTGCTTCGTTGTATACTTCCTCGTATGTATCTTCCTGATTGTTCTCTGTATTCTCAAATACTTCGCCGTCCATGGCTCTTACATTTACAGTTACTGTTGTTGCTGTGATCATTGTCGCAAGTGCAATTCTGATTACTCTTAAAACTGTATTCTTCTTCATTCTTTTCCTCCAAAGTCATATTCGGCGTTTATTTTTTCAACTCATTTTCTCTCGTACACTATTTTTATCGGAGCTAATATTTTTTTCTTAAACGAAAAAAAATTAAAAAAGAATAAACACCTTAAAACCCGCATGTTTTAAGGTGTTTACGTTGTCTATTCAATATATGGTCCATGGGGACGGGGTTTGTAGCCCATTTCACCCAAAAAGATTAGTTGACAGATATCTCAATCCCGTATCAGGAAAAATAGCAACTATCGTCTTATCTTTATTCTCATCTCTTTTAGCAACTTGAGTAGCTGCATACAGAATTGCTCCGCTCGAAGCCCCAATCAATATGCCATCCGTCTTTGCAACTTCTCTTGCCGCTTCATATGCCTGCCTTGTTTCAACAGGAAAACACTCATCATAATATCTGTCATCAAGATTTGACGGTACAAATTCAGCCGGAATTCCAACAAAAGGATGTACTCCTGCAATTTCTTCCGGATTGGGATTATCTTTTGAAGGAATAGAATTTTCTCCGGGTTGAACAGCTATTACTTTTATATCAGGTCGTTTTTCTTTAAGATATTTTCCAACTCCGGTAACTGTTCCACCTGTTCCGACAGCGGCAACCACAATATCAACTGTTCCTTCACTGTCTTCCCATATCTCCGGCCCAGTTGTCTTATAGTGTATCTCAGGATTAGCCGGATTTGCATCTTGATTTACAAGAAATACACTATCATCTTTTCCCAAAAATTTCTCATAAAAAGCCGCATATCCGGCAACATAATCATTATTATTTTCTTTAAGAGCCTTATCAACTTCCGGAACGTCACTCATGTTAGACACCTCGGTTCCGAACGCTCTCATTACCTTAAAACGTTCTTCACTTACCGTATCCTGCACGTAGATATTCGTTTTATATCCTTTGACTGCCGCAATTGCCGAAAGACCTATACCTGTGTTCCCACTGGTTGCTTCCAATATTGTTCCACCTTTTTTCAAACTGCCGTTTTTCTCAGCTTCCTCTATCATACTGAGCGCAATTCTGTCTTTTATGCTCTGATTAGGGTTAAAAAACTCTATTTTTCCCAAAATATCCGCATTTAAACCATTCTTTTTTATATATCCGTTCAATCTAAGTAATGGTGTACGCCCAATAAGTTCTGTTATAGATTCGTAAATTTTTCCCATGATGTCCTCCTAAAAAGCCGTGCTCTGTGCTTGGGATATATACTAAATTCGATATAACCTAGTTAAGTGCTCTGCGCTTGGGTTATATACTAAACTCGATATGACCTCGTTAAGTATATCCCCATGGCTCGCACTAAGCTCGATAATACCTCGCTAAGCGCTCTGCACTTGGGTTATATACTAAACTCGATATGACCTCGTTAAGTATATCCCCATGGCTCGCACTAAGCTCGATAATACCTCGCTAAGTGCTCTGCACAAAAAAGACCGAAGGTCATTATATACAAATAACCTCCGGTCTTCCGGTCGCGCTAAATAAAAAACTATGTTCAAAAAGAATACTATCACAAAGCTCTTCAACCGTATAATCACTATAATTTATCGGTTGGTATCAGTTTCTCTTATTGCGCTGTTTATTTTAATCAGTCATCATATTCATGGCGCTCATAGCTACGAATACATTTGACTTAATTCATACCTTCCTCTCCGTCTGCGGGCTCATCGAGTTCTATACTCCCAATGCGCTCCGTAGTGGTATGCCAAACAGTAGTAAATGCAAAAAAGCTTACTACCATCAGCACAATATATAGAGCCACAATAACAAGTATTGTGATTCCAATCGTTTTCCAGAGCTTCTTACTGCGCCTGTTCTTTATAGCCAGCTGCTCGCTTATCTTGGCAAGTTGCTCCGCAATCTCGTTTTTATCAGCCGCTTCGTTTATTTTTTCTCCAAGGAGCCTGCTTACAGGTGTTTCCAACACATCCGATATCATAGCCAAAAGATCTGCATCAGGAACCGACAATCCCTTTTCCCACTTGCTGACTGTCTGCCTTACCACATTTAACTTTATCGCAAGCTCCTCCTGAGTATAACCTTTTTCTTTTCGCATTGCTCTTAAATTTTCGCTGAACATAGTTGTGTCCTCCTCGTGTGTTATAGTATCAGCCTAGTAAAATGTATTCGTTGCATCAAGCAACGCAGATTAACATTGTGATTATTCCTACAATTCTAAGTTTTATAGATTACTTTCGCGTAAAAGCATCTTCGCAAACTGCTTATGCCCTTCAATAGTAAAATGAACACCATCATATCCCATCTCTATGTTCCATTTAGACGCATCAATAGCTTTAATGCCAAACTCTTTTGCAAGCTCCATAAAGCATTTATTCATTTCAATGCTTGCATCATTATAAATCTGAAGTTCGTGACTTTTAGCCTCAATATATGGAGGTGCGATCATAATAAACGTGCCGTTACAGTTGTCTTTTACATAAGCCAGAACATCTCTCATCTTTGAAGCAGCTTGCTCAACTATCGGGTTGTAGGTAAGAAGAATATCATTTGTACCGAGCATCATAACAAAGGCATCTTCACCTGTTAATCCGGAAAGCATGTCAGTAAAATATCTATCCTCAACATAAGGAAGCTGCCTTCCGTTCATACCTTCCTCTATCACCTCATATGAATCAGCCAATGCCTTTCTGACAATCGTAGCCCACCTGGCCTCCTCAGGATATCTTCCTCCCATGAGTCCACGCGGATCATAGCCATATGTGTTTGAATCACCGAAAAGAATTAGTTTTCTCATAATCATCCACCCATCCAAATAAGTCCCGGCAACGATAAAACAATAGCTGCAATCTTCATCTGAGCCAAGCTCCTATAAATCTCCATTTTTTTGCAAATGTCAATACTTGTATCTGATTTTTTTTGAGCTACAATATGTTGTAGGATATAATATAATATATTATATCAAAAAAATTTGATTAAATGTTATATCCATTGTCAATGGAGGAGGGTATGATTATGAATAACGCCGCAACTATTGAGGCTTCTGATTCTCGTGTCATTCGCAGCATTCTTCGCTCGATGGTAAACGAACATTGGTCTGTTGCCGAGGCTTTGGATGAGTATGACATTCCGGGAGATCTTCGCGACTCCTATGAGGCACAGATTGCGGAATATTTTGTAGACTGATTTATTGACCCAAATTATAAGGCTTTAATAGAGTTTGAAACAACTCTAAAATCAATATCCAACCAACATTAAAGGTCTCTATGATAAAACATATCATAGAGACCTTTTTAACAGCAACAAAACGCATCACATTGCTTAAACATCTCCCAATTCATTGACATCAAAGATATCATCAGCGTTCACGCCATCAATATATACATCGTAACCGTATTCGGCTTCTTTTAATTCATATGTTATAAAGCCAACCGCTTCGCCGTTTTCCAAAGAAAATTCCATTGTATTTCCTGTTAGCTTTACATTGTTTGGATCTTCAAACGGACAATTTCCTCTACTTGGTACAACCGCCTGTCCGGCTTCAAGTGTTTTAATTACTTTCCCGGACTCATCACAGAAAGATACCGGCTTCTTTAAGACCATATTTCCGCCACAACTCATGGATAGGCCATATAGTTTATCTAATACAGCAAGTCCGGTACTACCATATGAACAATTATTTGAAAAAAGCAAAGAACAAATAACCCTTTCACATCTGCTAAACGTAATCTTGTCTGCGAATATGCCGACAAAATCAGTATCGTTATCACAGTCGTAACCATCGCTCACCATAGCCTCATCAATCTTATCCACTTCAGTCAGATCGCCGTTTTCACATTTATACAGCGTTACACCTTCACCACCGAAAGTTGGCGAATTTCTGCTGGCCACAAAGAAATCTCCATCCGATCTGTGTACATAATAAAGCTCGAGCTCGGAATATCCGAAATCCATTTTAGGATTCTCTGTTATAAGCTTAAAGCTCTTGTCGTTTATTTTAACACTATAAAGATAATCATCCGTACATTCGAGCATAAGAGTATCTGTTTGCCCATCATTTCCGAGATCAACTTCCTTCTTTGAATTATCTTCTAATTTAACGTAACAAAACTCTTCATCTACCGCAACGGTAGTTGCTTCAGTAGCAGCTTCCGATACCGCATCGGTAGAAGCATCATCTGCTTCGGTGCTTGTTACTTCTTCACCGGAAGCACTTTTGTTAAAAACCTCATTGAAATCACTTCCGCTGCATGCAACACAAAGTGTCATAACAAACGGAAATAATATGCCCACAATTCTTCTTTTCATATCATACCCTCTTTCCTTTCAACTCAATCTCAATTGATTTATCCATATTCTCAACATAATAATTAGTAAGTGCATCAATTATGCTATTACCTGTATGATATCCTTTATTGACCAAGGAAAATGTTTGATTATAGAGATTATCTATATAGTTATTAAGATTATCATATTCTTTTTCATCAAGAAAAGCCTTAATACAGATAATATGATTATTCAGCTCAAGTCGATTCAACTGCTTTTAACGGCATTTTTAATCCCATTAACGGCATCAGTAAATTACTGCGACAGTCTCTTATTTATTTCAGGAAACAGAATTTTCACATTTGTATGTTACAATTTGTTAAACAAAATTTAAGTTTACATTGTACTGAGTCAAAGCGCCGCTTGATCGATCAGTTGTGCTTTTTTCGCAGCAGTGCAATAGTAATCAACAACAGAAAGGTGATAACATGAAAAGAAAGTCTAGTTTTATTGTTGCAGAAATGTTAATTTCACTTGCAGTATCAAATACTCTCCCGGTTTTATCAATTGATATACATGCTGAAGATGGCTTAAAGCAATGCGCGGTTATCGTAGGCAAGGAAGATAAAAAATTTAAAACGATCTCAGAAGCCGTAAAGAAAGCTTCCGCAAACGATACGATCAAAGTTTATCCGGGACTTTACCCTGAAAAAATAAATGTTTCGACCAATAACATTAAAATCGTCGGTGAAGACGGTGTCGTAATCGGAAACGACGGAAACAAACAAACCGTTAAGCCTGATGAAGACGGCGAGGCACTTTTACATATAAAAGGTGATAACATAGAAATCTCAAATCTTGAATTTGCCAATTTTAAGATCAAAGGACCTTCAGATTCAGTCTGTCCAAAGGCAATCGACATTGACGGACCTTCAAATCACGTTACAATTTCTAATTGCAAGGTTCATGACATAGGTGTTGTATACACCGACGATAGCGAAGAATACAATGCGCACGGAATCATCGCAGGAACAAGTCCAAGCAAACCTATTACAGATGTGACGATAACAGGCTGCGAATTATACAATCTTACTTTAGGTCAGAGTGAAGCTCTTGTTGTAAACGGAAATGTCGATAAGTTCAATATATTCAAAAACTACATACATGACTGCGATAATATCGCAATCGACGCAATCGGTTATGAGCGTGACAAAAATAACGAAAAAGACAGAGCCCGCAATGGTGAGATCAGCGAAAATACCGTTGTAAACATTTCTTCCAAGAACAATAATGCATACGGCGGTGATATAAGCGCAGGCGGAATCTATGTTGACGGCGGATGTGACATAAACATTCGTAACAACTACGTTCAGGGAGCAGACATTGGCATTGAAGTCTCAAGCGAACATAAGAAAAAGACCGTCACAGGTGTTAAAGTATACGACAATGTCCTTGTAAATAACAACGGATGGGCAGGTATCTGCATCGGAGGTTCAGATCCCGATGATAATGGAGATGCAGCAAACAACCAGATTTATAACAATACAGTTTATAATACAAAAAGTGCATGCTTACGTATCCAGAATGCTCATAACAGCAACAATAAGATCCAGAAGAACATCTTTATCGCAACAGACTCTGCAAAAGCATATTCTGAAGAATGCGGCAAAAACAGTAGCGGCAATACAGTAAATCAAAACATGTCAAACGTTAAGATGAGCGCCGGCGGTAATTCAACATTCAAACTCAAAGGTGCATCTACAACAAACATGACTCTTGAAATTGCATCATCTGATGACCTCAGTGGTTATGGTGCTGCACGAACAAAGTTTGTAAAATAACTTTTTTGTAGATAACGAAAAAAAGCAGTCACTGCGAAAATTGCAGTGATTGCTTATTTTTTACCCTCAAGAAGTTCCATCCCCACATCATAAACTTTACCGTCAACTGCATCTTTAAGCCACTGAGCCATAGTTACTCCATCCTGCGTAAAGCTTGCAAACTGCATATCTCTTACGCTCGTATGGACTGTCCCGCCCTGCGTTATAAGTGGAAGTTTCCAGTTGTTTATAAAGATTCCAAATGACGGATTAAGTTCTTTAAGCTCATGAACCATCTCAATGAGCTGTCTTCTGTACTCTTCCTGCACCTGCTGATCTGTCTTGTACTGCTTATTTATAATATCGTTGTAGTAGGCGCTAAGCAGAAAGTCTCTGTCCGAACTTGAATACAAATACCTGAATCTGTCACCGTATTTTGCATAAAGAGCTCTGTACCAATCAAGAGTGATATTCTCGGTGTTAATGCTCTTCCAGATTTCTTCTTTGGTCTTCCAGATATTCTTCGCAGTGCTTCTCCACTTGTTATAAAGAAGCTGTCCGCTGTCGGAAAAAAGAGTTATATCTTTTGCTTCCGGATAATAGTCGTCCACTATCTCACCCGAAAGAGCCGGAATTGCAAAAGCACCGGCAGAATTTCCCGCTATAAGAATTTCTTCCGGTGAAGGAAAAAGCTTTTTTGCAACCTTCATACTCTCAAGGAAATTTGTATATCCGTGGAAATGAAGGATTTCGTCCTTTCCGTCCTCAGAGACATACGGATACTCATTGTTACCGACATGGAAATCGCCCGTTGCGTAAGTTACGACAACAAAGCTCCAGTCTCTGAATGGATTTTTTTCAGAAGATACATCTGTTATCCCGAAGTTTATATTCATAATCTGGGTAACAGGTCTTAGATTGTTCCAATAATAGTTGGGAAGTCCGGCGGCGAGCTTAGCCCCCGTGACAGGTCTTGCCGCCGTATATTCATTCCATGCAACTCCGCCGCCCGAAAAGAAAATGCAGAGTTTATCAGGGTTTCCTATCTTCACATAAATATAGTATTCGGAGCCGTCTCCGGAAATACCGTTTTCCAAAGACACTCTGTACCACTTAAGTTTTTCGGGATTCTCAGGGAGTTCTTCCGCCAGGTGATTTCGCTGAACTATTGCTTTTTCAAGCCTGTTCTCGACAAAATCTCCGAATTTTGTGGCAAAAACCACCCCGTGTTTTATATTCTTTTTTGCGGTTCTGTCTCTTAAACGCATATTCTCCCCATGAAATTACAATCACTACGTGATATACGAATTGCTCCGCAATTCTACAGACATTCGGAATCCGCACTATCGTGCTACTTCCTCATGTCTGTTCGCTTTCTAAGGTCTCAAGCCGCTTTACATGCGAGCATGTACGCGGCTTGGACTTTAGAAAGCTATATCACTACATGTTGAACATTTTTTCCGAAGCCTTTTTAAGGTCGCGGAATCTGAATATAAGTACGCCTGCAAGAAGGATCATGTAAAGCATGATGCTGATGCCTGTAGGCCAAAAATTCTTTGTGATTCCCTTTGTGACGCATATTATCTGTAATACAGTCATAATAAGATCAAATAAAAGGTAAAAAATGTATTCGTCAAATCTAAGCTTTATGCATATAGCAATAACAAATGTCAAAACGCCGAGTGCCATAAGTGTGATCGGCACAACCCAGTCTATGCTCCAGCCGTAAAAGCCTGTGTTGTAATCGATATAAATATCTGCGATTATCGCAACTATAGCTTCCCACGTTATCAGTTTAAGGATATTGTTCCTGAAATAAACCGTTGCGAGAACTGCTATCCACGCTCCCAGAATTCCAAGAAAGATCGGTCCCAGAAACGAAACCGCTTCTCCCAACATTATGTTTAGTGATATCAAAATTATCTCAAGCACAGCACAAATGAACGTTGTCATCTTCATTATCGTGATGTGACTCATCTTTTTCTTTTTAAGAGTCGGAAAAGAAGCTGTTACATCCTCGCCGCCTTCAACTTCCTTCAAAGGTCCCTGGCACATAGGACAACAGATCTTTTTCCCCCTTATCTTTATCTTACATTTTGGACAATACTGCATAATAAATCACTGCTCCTCATCGTAGTCGTTGGTTCCAAGTTCCACTTCCATTCCCATTTCCGTAAGTAACCTGAAGAAATTAAGCATTACCTTGTGTGTCTTAAATGGTGAAACCTCTCCGAATACCATTTTATCCATATATGAGCAGACCGTGATCTGTTGCGACTGTGCAGTCATGAATGCACTGAATCTGTCTATATAATCCGCAACCGCATCAGGCATCTTAATCTGTCCGAGGTTGGACATCGAGCTTGTGATGCCCCTCTTCGCGTTTTTGTCAAAAAATCCGATTCCGATATTTTTAATTGGAAGCGGAATAACCTTTATTCCTATGTTATGCTCCAAAGCAGAATAGGAATTCATCGTCTGCTCAATGCTTTCGGGCGAGAGCTTTTCTTTAAAACTCTTATCAACAAAATCAATTATTGTATTAAGCTCGCCGTCGCACTTAGCCGGATTGTAGTCGATACTTATAACGCCAAAAAAGTTTCTTGCCGTTCCGCTCTTAAAAAAGTTTCTGAGATTTACGGGAACACTCACAACAATGTGCTTTCTTTTCTGAATCCTGTTCATTCCCATAAGAACAGCCTTTATATAGACTGCAACGCACATAACTCCGACCGTCGTGTTATGCGCTTTGGCCGCCTCATAGAATTTTGAAGAGGAGACCGTTCCCTCAACAAGATGCGGAAGAAGGTCATTGTCGATTTCTCCGCTGATCTGATACGCTTTCACCGAAGACATCTCTTTTAACTGTTTAAGACCTTTTTGCTTGCTGTAAAAATCTCCGAATGCGTCCACATTCTTTTCTTCAAGAGAAAACTCATCCACAGGCTTGATATCTGCATCAATTCCATGTTTTTCCTGAATATATCGTATAATGAGGCTTCTAAAGAACATAAACGCCCCCGTTCCATCCGCAAGCACATGGAACATCTCAAGATTTATTCTCTTTTTAAAATAATTTACTCTGTATAAAAGATTTTTTCTTCCCGGATAATAAAGTGGCATGCAGGCAGGGGTCTTCTCCTCTTCCACAACCGCTTTAAGATCGCTGTCTTCAAGATAGTACCAAAAAAGACCTCTGTGAAGCACACAATTGAAAAAAGGGAACTCCTCAATTGTCTCATCCAGCACTCTTTGAAGTATCTCTCCGTCAATATTCTCTTTTAACTCACAAGTTATCCTAAAAACTCGTGTATTTGCTCCTCGTGCGGTTGACGGAACAATCTTAGCCGCATTATCGAGTTTATACCAGTTGCTGCTTTTATTCATTTAAAAACTCTATCCTCAAATTTAAGTTAATTTAGGTGTTCGACTCTCTCGGTAACGACTTCCATAGTACCCCTACTTATCCTGTAAAGTACATCCTCAAGAGAAATAAATTTTTTCCCTCTGATGAACTTAAGGTTCTTGGGCGTAAATCTCATACTTATAGCCCTATCACCAAGTCCTTCGTTCACCTTGTTCTGTATTGTCTCGCAGGTGTCCGCAGCGTCATGCGCAAGACTCTTATTAAGTATGCACAACAGCGTTCCCGCGGTTCTCACAAGCCCTTCAGCATTTGCATCCTCGCTCATATCAAGAGACTGAAGCGCACCAATGGACCATTTCTTGATATTATGATAAATTCCGTACTCGCAGTCAAGTTCTACCAGTTTTTCCGCCAAACTGTCGTAGAGCCAGACTTCGTTTCCCTTTACAAACATATCGCTCACTTTAAAGAGCTCTCCGTCAAACGGGAAGCTTATTACGGCATTCATTCCGCCTGTGAGCACAATATTTGCATTAATCTCGGTAACGTCAGACTCAGCACCGCTTAAGTCTGCCTTCCACTTATCCTCGATTCTTATCTTCTCTTCATGACCGATCTTGGATGAAGCGTCATCCGGAGTCTGTACCGTAAACCTGTCTGTTCCGCACTCCTCAAACGGTCCCGAAACAGGGAATCTTCCCCTCTTTCTTCCGAAATAATCCCGATCAAAAGAAATACTGCTTCCGTCAGGATTTTCAAATCGCTGCTCAGGCTCAAAGGCCATTCCCAGAACTTCAGAATTGACAGGCATTGCAAGCCCCCTCGGAAGGAACTCGTACAAATTGGTATGAATGGTATATCTTCCGTCGCTTTCATCAATATAAAGACTGATCTTATGATCCTTGTCAACATGCGCCGCCGGCTCATGGTCACATGCTCTTGCTCCGTTGTAATAAGCATTTCCTCCAAAATACACAGGAAGACGGTCATAGTAGGGATCTGTAGAACCGTATTCCTTTATGACATTCTTGCCAAAACGCGAGAAATACTCGGAAGCCTGCGGATATTCGTTGTAAGGGATCGTTCCGCAGATAAAATTATTTTTATCCATGGTATCCGAATTCTGTGCAACGCAATAATCCACAAGATCTCTTCTCACTTCTTTCTGAATGAAAATGTTGTTATAAAATCTTGCATCGCCGTGAAGGATCGTCATGAATCCCGCAATCTTGGTCGAATGTGGAACATGATACGGCGTAAATCTCGGTGAAGGAAATTTTTTACTCATATCTCCGCAACCCTCTCCCACATATGTAAAAGAGCCCGCGATAAGATTATGGACAAATGCTATTCCCTGCGTCGATATCCTCGCTGCAATATCTGACAAAAAGAGATTGTGATCAAGAAGCGTCGGTCCGTGAGAGACTTCTACGAAAACATCCTCTCCCAGAGACAATCCATTTTCTATTATAGTACCTTTCGGCGGAATATTGTCATGCAAAAAATTCTGCGACACTCTTGTTCCCTGAGCTTCCCAATCAAGCCAGATGCCCCTCGTACAATGATCGATATGATTCCTTCTGATACAGGTATCTATCGCGGCATGAAGCTTGATACCGGCAATCTCCGCTCCCGCAAGGTTGTGCTTTATATTGATATGATGGATATGATTATCCTCGATAATACTGAAAGCACCGCCCATGTGACCGACAATTCCCGTCTGTCCGCAGTCGTGAATATCACATCGTCTTACAATATGAGATCCTATCGTCTCTTTATCCCAGCCTTCATTTACCGCCTGACACACGGTATCTCTCTGGGTCTGCGATCCAATCTTCAAATTATAAGTTGACCACTTATTGTTGTTTCCTCTCTGGAAATACTTACCGAGACTGATTCCGCTGCATTTCGACTCCGAGATCTCGCAATCTTCGATTATCCAGCCTTTTGCCCAGTTGGGGCCGACCATTCCTTCCTGAAAAGCGGTCGGTGGCGCCCACTGAGTAGCCGCCCTTGTTATGCAAAATCCTCTTAAGGTAATGTAATTTATTCCGGTCTCCTCCGGGAAAAAACATGACCTTCTGACCGAGATCTCTACATTTTCATAATTGGGGTCTTTGCCCATAAAGTTCGCGTAAATAACCGTAAAGTTATCTTCCTGCGCCGTATACCACACATACTCGGTATAGTCCGGCTCCCATGACCTGTTATCCTTTTGCGGATGCATACAAAAAGAAAGGTCAAATACTTCAAGCATGGACCTTTTGTTTAAATATATCTCTCCTGTGTGCGATGGATTCTTGGGATCATCGATGAACCAATCCCCGTGAACTAATGTTGTGAACGGATTATAATCTCCGAAATAGCTGTTAGGTATTCTGACACGCCAGACGTTCTCAAAAGCCTCCCAGCCTTTTATCTCCTCAGAGCCTGTGATAACGGCTCCTCCATGTTCTGTACTTAAATATGTAATTCGCTTATCTTCCGTTCCCGAATTTCGAGGTTTAACCCACTCTCTGTATATACCCGGGGCAACTACGACCGTATCCCCGGGGCGGGCTTTATCAGCAGCCTCCGAAATAGTCATAAACGGATGATCTAGCGATCCATCCCCACTTCTGGACACATTACCGGCAACGTAAATCTTCATACTCCCTCCAATCCTGAATTGATATTCAGATGTACATGTCATTTCGGTTGTATCCCCAAAAAAGATACAATATAATTATAGCATGATATTTTAAAAGGAGTATGCCATGGCAAGAATGAAATTTATTTATGCGATCGCCATATTGGCAGGATTTGTCCTCGCCGGCCTTGCGATCAACTTTATTTCCTCGCTCTTTTAGTAAAAGATTTTTAATTATTCAGTTTTCTCTGCTTGTACAGATCCGAATCTGCCCTTGCAATGAATGACTGAATGGATATAGGAGCTTCATAGTCGTACTGAGCAATTCCTACGCTTACCGAGAGGTCATAAGCACATCCGGTAAGTTCGGGAATTTTTTTTACGTTATTCTTGATCTGATCGGCAAGCCAGCTTGCTTCCGCTCTGTATGCCATCTCAGCAACAACAACGAACTCATCTCCGCCGTATCTTGAGATAAAAAATCTGCTTCTCGGGCCCTGGCACGCATCCTTAACAGCATTTGCAACTCTGACAAGGATCTTGTCACCTTCGCTGTAACCGTAAGTATCATTAATAGACTTGAATCTGTCTATATCTATGATCAGCATAAAAAGAGAAAGCCCCGGATTCTGATTTCTCATTTTCTGTACCAGATATTTATACATCTGATTCTTGTTATTTATCTGTGTCAGAGGATCTATAGACACAAGATTATCCATATAAGTTATGTATACATACAAAACCGCAGCAAGGCTTCCGTAGCATATAAACGGAACTCTCCAATACATTGCCTGCAATATTCCAAGCAAAATAGGCGTTATCGGGAATATACCGATCATAAAATAGATATATCTCTCTGCATACCTATCCTTGCTGAACGCACGTGACAAAGCCTTTATCGACGCCGCAAGAAGGTATCCGAAAGGAACGATTATAAGTATCAGATACAGTTTTCCTCCCGTGAGATTACCGTTTTCATCAAGGTAGTAAACAAGACCTGTTCTGTATGCAGTCACGCACAAAAGAGCCGATATCCAAACCGGCACACTTATAAATACCCTTGTAAGATCACTCTCAATATACTTCTCTTTCTGCATAATTTCTGACAGAATATACCAAATATACGCAGCTACATTTATTAAAAGGTATGTGAAAACATTAGATAAATATAACAGAGTTTTGGATGAGCCCAAGTAACCGCCGTCTACCAAAGCCCAAAAGATTTCCGCAAAACAGTATGCTATAAGTACTATTATCAGATTACCGAGATAAATCTGTGAAAGTTGTTTATTTACACCCTTTCTGATCTTGAACAGCAGAAAGGCCATCAGAAATATGCATGCAAGATGTGCTTCAACGTAATAAAAGACGTATGTCAAAACCGGACCTCCAATCATCGTACATAGTCATAATTTTATCACGAAATTCTGAATAATGCCCACGAAATTACACTTTTTTATACAATATTTATAAATAATTATTCTAAAATAGGAATAATTCTATGATATAAAAACGGAAGTCTCATTATAAGACTTCCGCAATTTATCCTCTATCCGCTATAGCTTTCAGCGCATCAAATTCCGATTCGTACACTCCACCCATTTTCTCAAGGTCGTCCCACGTATACCACGCTCCGCTAAGTTGTATTCCCTTAATCGATATATCCGTAACAATAACCATAAACGGTTTTTGATTAACCACGATATACGCAGTTCTGTTCAAAGCAAACGGTGTAATAAAAATATGTCCGGTATCAGTAAGATGATTCAATTGATCCAACGATAAACTCTTTGATAAAGGTACTGTCCGCATCATAAGCTTCGCCCACTTCTGTCCAAACACTTACAACAGTAACATTACTTTTGTAACAGCTTTACAAATTCATCAATTACAACCGGCTTGGAATACAGATATCCCTGGAAAGACGTAGCACCGTAATTCTTCATTATCTCTTTCATGCTCACAGTCTCAATTCCCTCAATCGTCGAGCTTATATTCATATTCCTTGCACATGCAAGAATCGCATCAACCACATATTGCTTTTCTTTTACATTCTCGATATCCATGACAAAAGATCTGTCTATCTTTATCGCATCTATAGGCAAAGTTATAAGCAGTTCAAGCGCCGAGAAACCTGTTCCGAAATCATCAAGTGCGATCTTGATTCCTTTTGATTTAAGGAAGATCATCTCGTTTCTCAAAAATGATTCATCAAGAAGCTTGCACCTCTCCGTAAGCTCAAGGCACAGGTTCTTCGGAGGATATCCGACTTCATCGATTATCCTGAGAAGATCGGTCCTAAAATTCTGTCTTTCAAGCTGCATATATGAAAGATTTATGTTGAGAAGGAAATCAGGCATGATCGGTAACACCTTCTCTTTTATTGCGGTCATTGACGTCTTCATGATCCAGTAACTAAGGTCATAGAAAAGAGGATCGTTTTCAAGCCATGCAACAAAATCTCCCGGAGAAATATTTCCAAAAGGTTCCATGTTCCATCTCACAAGTGTCTCTGCACCCACCAATTTCTCGGTGTTTGCGTTGACGATTGGCTGATAGCACATGTAGAATCCCTTACATCCGTCATTTATGCAGTTTCTGAGTGTATTTATGACAACAATCCTGTCATGATTATTAATATAATTGTCATTTCCGAATTTAACGAGTTCTCCATGTTTTTCGTGAATTGATTCATCCAGTCCAAGGAGCACACCCGTTAATATCGTATGTACATCAACGTCAAAATTTCTAACTTCCGAGAGACTTCCGCCGATATTTATCGCAACTTTGCTGCCTTCTATCTCAATCGAATTTCTTGCATATTCGGATACTTCTTTGTATATGGAAGACATTTTTTCTTCGGTAAAAACAGACGATACTATCGCAAACTTTGTTCCGCCTGCATGGAACACAAAAGCTCCGTCAAGATAATCGATAAGCTTTTCAGCAAAGTTTTTAAGCACCTTATTTCCGACTTCATAGCCGTAAATATTGTTGATCTCATGGAAGTTGCACAGTCCGACCATAAGGATCTTGTACTTTTCTTTTCTCTCCTGATATTCTCTGAGATCGTTAAGAAGCTTATACCTTGTATATAAATTTGTTATGGGATCGTATTCGGTTGCAATTCCGTGATTGTCGATCGTGCCTGCAAAATACACCGGATGACCTTCATCGTCATCAATAAGAAATCCCTTGCACGAACAAACTACATACTCTCCCGTCTTATCAAGCGCTCTGTAGCTCATATCGTGTATTTTCGTATTACCGGTGATCAAATCCTGTAAAGATTTCTGAAATCTGAACCTGTCGGCAGGATTAATTATAGAAGCCCACACTTCTCCGGCATTATCTACATACTCACCGGGAAGATCAAATCTATCGACGCAACTCTGGGAAAATCTACAGATATTTTTTTCTACATCAAATAAAAATACATATCTGCTCTCCGAAGAGTTCGCAAATGCTTCAAAAACTTTACTTAACAGTCCCATCTTATCCAATATATTACCCTCTCAGAAAAGCTGAATCGTACAAGAATATTATACTATCCCCCGATATGTGTGTAAATTCGTTTATATTTATTTAATATTTTCCAACTTTTACGGGCTGTCATTCTTCATATTTTCGCGCATATAATTCCAATATTCATCATCTCTGTCAAAATCGGAATATTTTTCAAGTTTCCATACAATGTAGCTTATATTATATTTCTCAACGATAGGCATCCACCGCTGTATCGTCTCCATATCATAATAGTCTTCCTGTTCGGCATCCGTTCCCGCAACCTCGGTCATAAACACGGGAAGTTTTGCTTCCATCGCTTTATCTATCTGTTCTATCTCGCTCTCGAATTCACTGTTATGTCCCGTATATTCATGGAAAACATACATAATGTTGTCATATTGAAGCGGATCCTTCATAGGTGCATAAAGATCTGCCGAAAAGTCGGGTGTTCCGACAAGTATAAGCGAATCCGGATCGTTATTTCTGATAAGAGGTATGATCACGGAACAGTACTCTTTTACATCATCCCATGTCGCCTCGCCATTTGGCTCATTGCAGATCTCATAGATAATATGCTTGTCATCCTTGTATGTCGAAGAAACATATTCCCAAAACTTCTTCGCATATTCAATCTCTTTCAAAGGATTCTCTTCTTCAAGAACAACCCACTCAACAATAGCATACATACCGGCTTCTCTTGCAGCAGCGATTGCCTTATCAAGTGTAGCCGTGATCCTTGCCCTGTCCTCATCGGAACCGGACGCATATCCTTTCTCGGGAGTTCCCCAGAATGATGTATCGACATTAACGGGAAGTCGCAGTACATTGGCTCCCCACTCTTCTTTCATTCTGTTAAATACGCTCTTTCGCGCAAGCTGCGGCTGGACACTTAAGTAAAAGTTTGCAAGCCCCTTAAGCTGAATGGGATTTCCGGCTTCATTTACAAGCTTTCCGTCAACAACATGCAAAAGACCGTTCTCTTCGGTAAAGAGCGGCCCGGAGCTCTCGCTTTCTTCTATCATTTTTCCGGTGATCTCCACTTTATCAACAAGAACATTATGTCCGTACACATATACGTACCCTTCATCGATTATGGAATTTTTCTTTTCCTCTGAGATTTCAAAAGAAATGCTGTCTTTTCCTTTTTTTACTTTCCTGTTTTCACCGAATGACTTATCGTCCCAATTAAGTCTCAGACCAATTTCATGCGACGAATCCTTCGTATAATTATTGGTCTTGTAATAGGCTGTAAGCACCACGTCTCCGTCAAAACGTTCAAATTCTTCGGCAGAGATTTCCGCATCTCCGAGATTATCCCAGCGAAGCTGCGCTCCTCCAAGATCGATAGTCACCTTTTCTCCATCGACTGTACTCTCAACAGCCATGTCACCTTTATCGGCTTCACTTTCTGCTTTCTTGCCGTTCTTTCCGCCACATGCGGTAACGATCAAAGAAATAACAAGCATAAGCGTCAATACACTTCTCTTTTTCACAATTTTTAACCCCTATATTTTTTTGCTGTAAACAGCATAAAGAGCAGTTATTGTCTTAAACAACTGCTCTGTCTTCCCTTTAATGGTACAGATAATGCCGATCGGTCCGGCATTTCCTCAGATATTTTTAAGATCGAGAATTCTCTCAATCTCACGCCTTTCATCGTCCATCTTCTTTTCCTTATTCTTACGGAGAATTGTCATATCATCTGAATCTGTACTTTCTTCCATGTCTTTAAGATTCATCTGTTTTCCCGACCTTATGGTAATGGTCGCCGGTCTCTCCGGAATTATATCCCTTGCAACATCCTCTTCAACTTCAAGAATCTGCTGCTGTTCGGAAATTGTAGGATTAAGATTGGTCGCAGGAGCATCATCGAGTTTCGTCTGTTTCTCATTCTTCTTCGAACTTAAAAGTCCGATGAGATCGATATTAAGATTCGATATGCTGCATCCTACGGCATTTTTTTTGCCAAGTTTAAAATTTCTTACAACTACAGTGCTTAATTCATAATTATGTAGTGTTGCCCCGTACCTGAACATTACGTCAATCTTATCTCCGGGTACACACTCTGTGTCATCGTCTACAACAAGAGAAATTCCTCTCATAGATATATCATGGACAAGGCAGTTTCTAAGCTGCATGTTATCTCCGTTGACAGAAATGAGTCCGAGCTTTTCGATATAAAAACGCTCCGCTCTTCTTGAGTTCTCAGGTTCCAACATAGATGAGCACCTGATCAAATGAAAATTCCCGTACCTTGTCTTTACGGGCGAAATTGCTGTAGACATGAACTTGTATACGCGTCCGTCACGCTTGTTCCTAATCTGAACATTGGATGGTTCTAAAAACTGAATATACTTACCGAAATACTCCATCGGTCTTACCAGAAGTCCAACATTCACACCAAAAATAGCCTCAGTCATGATAACAACCGAGTGTCCGTTAATGGCCGCATAAATCTTTACCTCTGATCCGTTTGCGATCTCGCTAACCTTCATATGCTTTTTTTCCCCACTTGAATCGTGTTACACCATCACATCATATGATATACTATAAAATACAAAAAATAAAGAAAAACACGGTTTATGAGTTATAAACAACATTAAAGGAGCGGCCGATGATAAAAGAAAACCTTGAATATGTAGAAAAAAACATAAGAAAAGCCTGCGAAAAAGCCGGCAGAAAAAGGGAAGACGTAACCCTTATAGCGGTAAGTAAAACAAAACCCGTAAGTGACATCCGCGAAGCAATGGCCTGCGGCATCACTGTATTCGGAGAAAATAAAGTTCAGGAAATAAGAGATAAGACAGCCGAGATAACAGAGCCCCTCTCATGGCACATGATAGGTCATCTTCAGGCCAACAAAGTAAAATATCTCCCCGGCGTTGCATGCATGATACATTCCGTTGACAACAGAAAGCTCGCCGACGAAATTGAGAAACAGGCAGCAAAGCACGACCTTGTAATGGATGTTCTCGTAGAAGTAAACATGGCTCACGAAGATACGAAATTCGGTCTCTCACCGGATGAAGCCATTGATTTTGTAAAAGAGATCAGCACTCTCCCCCATCTTAACATCCGTGGATTTATGACAATCGCTCCCTACACGGAGGATCCCGAGTCAAACCGCGTATACTTCAAAGGTCTCCGCGAGCTCAAAGATCAAGTTAATTCCCTGTCCATTCCCGGCGTTCACATGGACACACTCTCAATGGGCATGACCGGCGACTATGAAGTTGCCATCGAAGAAGGCGCAACCTTCGTCCGCGTTGGAACCGGCATCTTCGGCGAAAGAGACTACAGCAAGAAAGCTTGATTTTAAATTAGTACATTGAATATCCTAAGATAATTGATGAGCTGAATAACGGTAAGATTACCGTTATTCAGCTCGTTTTTTGGCTATACATAATCCCGTTGTTGACGTCAAGTGTACCGGCAAGATGACAATTAGATAATTTACTCATGAAATAATCCATGTACTGCGTTGTCGTCAATCGTCGATGTCCACATCGACGATTGTCTCCGCCTTGTACTTACCGCTTTTCCCTAAGTATTTCTTTCGGGTAGTTCGCTCTTTAATCCATACTTCACAACAAGTGCCTGTATGATTTTATCGCTTAATACTGTTTTTTGGGATTCAAAGGATAATATTAAATTATCCCCCGGAAATATGCCATTTAACATATAAGAATTGATCTTCTGAATTGCCTTCTCTGCGTATCCGGGATCATCCATTCTACCATCATGCTCCCAATAGACCTCTTTCCCGTCTCTCTTTCTTAAAAATGTAAAATCCGGATATATTGTTCCTATACCTCTTAGTTTCAACGGGCACTCATACTTATATTCAATACCATTATCATAGAAGTAATCTGCAAGTATCTTTTCTGTCTTTGAACGAACCCGTTCCCCTTTCTTTGTATATATTACAGGTATATTATCCGCAAAATCTTTTCCGTTATAAGGGACACTTTTCCATCTATTGATTCGCTGATCCCACGGAATCTCAACTGCTTCTACGATACTTTTTCTAATAGGATGCAGTTTCCGGTATATATCCTCAATCTCGTTGTCCTTGTATTCCTCAGCAATCGTTGCAAGTTGCTTTAGTCTTCTGTCAACAAGCCTTTTCACCTTGCTGTCATAGGACTTCTGAGCAAGTTTATAAGCCAGTTTCACCTTATCTTTCTTGATATAGGAATTTTTATTATTGCCGGAGCAATAGATAAACTGAGTATTATTCTTGGATGTAGTTATTTTCAAAAAGCCATCCGGTGCATCAGCCAGCCTGTCCTCAACTATTCTGCTTATCCTGAGTAATCTGTCTCTTTCCCTTTTTAACAATTCTTCAAGGCTGTTCATATAACGTTATTCTCCTTTGTATTCCTTTATTTTTCTTTGCTTCCCTTGTTTTCCCTTTATCTTTCGGTGTTATCCTATCTTTTTTACAATGATTGCATTTTGGGACAGGGTTATCTTCTGCCTTTTCCCTGTCTATTTTCCGTTGTCTGCATTTTTAGACAGGGATATACCCTGTTTTTTCACTGTCTATTTTTCGCTACCTGCATTTTTAGACAGGGATATACCCTGTTTTTTCACTGTCCATTTTTCGCTACCTGCATTTTTAGACAGGGACATACCCTGTTTTTTCACTGTCCATTTTCATAAAATAGCAAATAAAGACAGGGGTTCTAATTTCATTCCATCCATTCAATAGTTCAATTTCAGTTATATATGAGATTTGTAGCAAGAAATAAAAGAATCACCGGGCTGTTTACTTTATGCCAGCTCCGGTGATCATAGATTATTTAGATACTATCAGAAGCGTACCTGCTTCTCTACCATTCTTACAAATTCAGTATTGTTTCTTGTCTTTGAGAAGAGGTTGATGCACTGATCTACAGCGTCATCGGCCTTCATGCCGTTAAAGCCTTTTCTGAGGTTATTGATTGCTGCAAGTTCTTCTCTGTCAAGAAGCAGATCTTCTCTTCTGGTGCTTGACTTCGCAATATTGATTGCAGGGAAAATTCTCTTTTCCTGAAGTTTTCTGTCAAGAACCATTTCCATGTTACCTGTACCCTTGAATTCCTCGTAGATAACATCGTCCATCTTGGAACCTGTCTCTATAAGTGCAGTTGCAAGGATTGTAAGGCTTCCGCCCTCTCTCATATTTCTAGCCGCACCGAAGAATCTCTTAGGCATATGAAGAGCTGCGGGATCGAGACCACCTGAAAGTGTTCTTCCCGAAGGAGGAACTACAATGTTATATGCTCTTGTAAGTCTTGTAATTGAATCAAGAAGGATAACTACATCTTTTCCATGCTCGACAAGTCTCTTTGCACGCTCCATTACCATCTCGGCAACTCTCTTATGGTGCTCGGGAAGCTCATCAAATGTGGAATAGATAACTTCTGCGTTAGGTCCCTCGATAGATTCCTTGATATCTGTAACTTCCTCAGGTCTTTCATCAATAAGAAGGATGATAAGATGAATCTCAGGATTGTTCTTAAGAACAGACTTTGCAACTTCTTTAAGAAGCGTTGTCTTACCTGCCTTCGGAGGAGATACGATCATTCCTCTCTGTCCCTTACCGATGGGGCTGATAAGATCCATGATCCTCATTGCAACGCTGGCTCCCGGCTGTTCAAGTCTTATTCTTGAATTAGGGAAAATAGGTGTCATATTTTCAAAATTCCATCTTCCCATTGCCACTTCGGGCTTATATCCGTTTACTGTATCAAGGCGAAGAAGAGCCGCAAACTTATCAGTCTCTTTCTTAGCTCTGCATGTTCCCTTAAGGATATCTCCGGTCTTAAGATTAAACTTCCTGATAAGGCTCGGCGCTACATATACGTCATTCTCACCGGGAAGATAATTCTCACATCTGATAAATCCGTAGCCATCCTGCATGATCTCAAGGATACCGTCGGCAGTATCGCCGTCAAGCACCTCGTTCTCAGCCTCTTCTCTGGCTGCAGGCTCAGCTTTTTTATCTGCCTTCTTTTCAGCCTTCTCTTCGGCATTGTCATTCTTATGACCAAACTCTTCCTTCTGAGATCTGACCACTATATTTTTTCTGCGAGGCTTTGAAACAGTCTCAGCTGTCTCTTCCGGTTCACTCACAGTCGTATTCTTCTCTTTTTCGTCAAGTTCGCACATAAGATCGATGATCTCCGACTTTTTCATAGCCGTTGCACCCTTGATTCCTCTTTTCTTAGCAATATCTCTAAGGTCATTAAGTTTCAATGTTTCATATTTTTCTCTCAAATTTAAACTCCTATCCTCTGCGCACTCAATCGCAAGACAAAAACTATAAAGGTTAAAATAATTAAGTGGGATAAACAAACGAATGCGTAACATTACGCGTTTGCTTACGGAATATTTCGTTTTCGATATATTAGTACCATACACCATATTTTTGAGTAATGCAAGAAAAAAATAGGGGAAACGCCTGATGCATTTCCCCTATTGCTTTGATTGTGCAGTGTCACATACTCTTTTTGAGTTCGTGCGCAAACTTGGCCGCGTCCTTCAGATCATCGCTGTTTGGTCTGCCCTTGTGGAGTCCTTTAAACTCACCCTTACAGTGAAATTCCTTATCCATCATAGGGATTCCGACTTTATCTGCTTCTGCCTTGACCTTCTTAAATGTAGAATTCAACATGGCTGCGGATCCGAAATTAACGATTGCTCCGACTTTATTCTTATCAAGAGATCTGACAAAATTTCTTACTTCAGGATCGATTGAAAAAGCATAATAAGAATTTCCGAGAAAGAGAATATCAACTTTTTCGTTGATCTGTTCGCTGATAGGAAGTGCTTCCACTCCAAGCTCATTTGCTATTGCCTCTGCAAGTTTCTTGGTATTTCCTGTCTTTGTATAATATCTTACTGCATATGTCATTCTTCAATACTCCTTATAAAAGAGATTTGATGCAATCCTCTACCTTCTTCATATCAGCTGTAGGCTCAAATCTTGCAACAACTTCACCATTTCGGTCAACAACAAACTTGGTGAAATTCCACTTGATATCAGGCTTGCTTGCCCAGTCGGGATCTGCAGCATTAAACATGTTTACCAAAACTTCCTTGAGCTCATGGTCATCAAAACCTTCAAATCCCTTTTGAGACTTAAGATATGTATACAACGGAAGCTCATTTTCTCCATTTACATCTGACTTCTTCATCTGAGGGAATGTTGTATTAAAATGCAACTGACAGAACTCATGGATCTCTTCATCTGTTCCCGGAGCCTGTGCCCCGAACTGGTTGCAGGGAATATCAAGAATCTCAAGTCCCTTGTCGTGATACTCTTTGTACAACTTCTCGATTGGCTCATACTGAGGTGTGAATCCGCATCCTGTTGCAGTATTTACGATAAGTATAACCTTTCCCTTGTACTCCGAAAGATTAAGCTTCTCGCCGTTACCCTTTGTTACTTCATAATCGTAGATCATTCTCATGTCCTCCTTAAATATTCTATAACCAAGTTTTCTTATGCCTGCCTTTATACTAAGTAAAAATCTACTACCTTGTTCTATTCTGTATAATAATCCATCTGGTTTTATTCTATTATATTTTGCACAATATATTTTGTCAAGAAAATGTTTTGACGTAATTTCAAATATCATTAAGTCAAAAAAGGTAGAGTGTACTCAATCCTTCCACTCTACCCGATCAGTTAATTACAAATATATTATCTCCTGCGAGATTCTTTATTTAATTAAAGTTTCCGTAAAGGATCTTGGCAAGCTCTGAGTTCTTATCAAGAATAAGTGTCTTATTGTCGCCCACAAGTGATTTCTTGATGGCATCAAGACCTCTTATGTAGCTGTAGAACTCTGACTTTTCTGTTGTATCATATGCATTGGAAAGTGTAGACATATATGCCGACTCACCTTCCGCCTCAAGTACAGCCGCATCTTTCTCGGCATTGGCTTTTACAATTGCAACTTCCTTGTCTGTTTCGTTATGAATCTTCTGAGCTTCGGCATCACCCTGAGCTGTGTAGGATGCTGCGATATTATTTCTCTCGGAGATCATTCTCTCATAAACAGCCTGCTTGTTGTCGTCGGGAAGATCCAAAGCTTTGATCTGAGCCTGTACGACTTCAATTCCGTATCCTGTCATATCGGAATTTGCTTCATCCGAGATGAGCTTTGTAAGCTGCTCTCCTCTTGCCTCGATAACTTCGTCCTGAGTCATTGAAGAAATGGCATTCTTTGTCGCATTGTACACAGATGCCTCAATTCTCTCTTCGGCTCTTGCATCTATCGCATTAAGAGTCTGGATGTACTTTACGGGATCTACAACCTTCCATATTACGTAAGTATCGGCTATCATGGATTTTTTATCCTTAGTGATAACATCGGACTTAGGAATATCGTAAAGCACGATCTGTGCGCTTATCGACTGTATATCATCAATGAAAGGTGTCTTGAAATAAAGTCCCGGCTCTTTTGCAAGGCTGATGATCTTACCGAATCTCCTTACAGCAATGTACTCTTTCTGGTGAACCACATAAGTTGCGGACAATCCAAGAAAAGCAATTACACAAACAATGACAGCAATTATTATTCCGAAAATCTTACCCTTTTTATTAGTTGTCTCCATCTTTTGCCCCTCCTTCAACAGAATTAAAGCTTTCCAGAGGAAGCATTTCCTGAGTCTTTCCGTCTGTGATAATGACTTTAAGCTCGGGAAGAATATCTTCCATTGCCTCGTAGAACAGTCTCTTCTTGGTTATGTACGGCTGAAGCTTGTACTGCTCATACATCTCGTTAAATCTTGCAACCTGTCCTTCGGCTTCCGCAATTCTTGATTCTTTCTTGGCTACAGCATCCTGAACGATCTTATCCGCCGTTGCTTCTGCCTTGGGAAGCTCTTCGCTCTGATACTTCTTGGCATTGTTTATAGCTGTCTCTTTGCCCTGCTTGGCTGTTTCAACAGACTTAAACGCCTGAACGATTTCTTCCGTAGGCGGCTCGGCGTCCTGAACAGAAAGGTTTACGACCATAAGTCCTATATCTTTATTTGTCAGCTCACCCTGAAGTTTTTCTTTTACTTCTGCCTGAATCTGTCCCTTTGCGGTTGTGATAACATCATCAACCGGATAATTTACAACCGTATTTCTTATGCATGACAGAGCCATATTCTTCATTACAACTTCCGGATTCTCGCAGTTATAATATGCCGCTACGGGATCGCTTACCTTGTATTCAAGATAGAAGTCGATGTCAACGAAGTTAAAATCTGAAGTGATCATGATTCCTTCATCTTCAACTGTAATATTCTGTCCGTCCTGTATGGTGTAGCCGATTCCCACACCATGAGTGGTCATATCAACGTGATGAACACTCTGAATAAAAGGAACCTTAAAGTAAAGACCTGCGGTGTCAACTCTGACAACCTTACCGAACATTGTAAGGATTGCCTGCTCCTGCTCCTTTACGGAATAGAAGCTTCCCGTTACCGTAAGCAGTATAAAAATCGCTACAATGCCTACGAGTATGAGCTTGGGATCAAATTTTCTTTTTTTCTTGACCATCATTTTCTCCATTCTCATCAAAGAATAATCTATGACATAAACAGGCACCGTCACAAAACATTGGCGGTGCCCGAAGTCATTAAATATTATGTCGTCACTGGAAGTTGGTAATAAGGGCTATTATCCTAAGTACAAATAAGCAAAATACAATCCACATAACAGGGCTTACATCCTTGGCCTTCTTAACGATGACCTTGAGGATTACCCATGCAAGAACCGCAAACATGATACCTGTTGCGATCGAATATGAAAGAGGCATCATAACAACGGCAAGATAAGCACCTACCGAATCAGCTATGTCTCCGTCAAACTTAACCTTGGTAACACTCATAAGCATAAGCATTCCGACATAGATAAGTGCGGGAGCTGTTGCAAATGAAGGGATTGCAAGGAACAAAGGACTGAGTACGATTGAAACAAGGAACATAACACCTGTTGTAAGTGCCGTAAGTCCTGTTCTTCCGCCTGCAGCAACACCTGCGCTTGACTCAACGAAACTTGTGATCGTTGATGTACCGAGAACGGCACCTGCTGTTGTTCCAACGGCATCTGCAAGGAATACCTGTCCGACTCTCGGAAGATTGCCGTCCTTATCAAGAAGGCCCGCCTTATCGGCAACACCTACCACAGTTCCGACCGTATCAAAAAGATCTACATACAGGAAGCTGAACGTAATTGCAAGGAACTGAATGAAATGAGATGCGGCCCAGCCGAAATTGAGCTTGAACGCTGTCTCTGAAATCGCTCCTAGCTGAAGTCCCTGTGAGAAATCGGGGAAAAGATTTCCCGCGGTATAAATACCTGCTGCCTGAAGAATCATACCGATTATCCATGTTCCGATGATTCCGATAAGAACGCCGCCCGTTACTTTGTAATGAACAAGTGCAGCGATAAGGATAAGTCCGACAAGCGCAAGCACCATGTCAAGGTCGCTGAAGCTTCCGAGTCCAACAACCGTAGCCTCATTTGCCACAATAATATGAGCGTTCTGCATTCCTATAAATGCAATGAAAAGTCCGATTCCTGCAGAAATACCGAACTTAAGATTCTGAGGAATACTATTTATGATCTGTTCACGGAATTTGAAAAAAGAAAGCAAAATAAACAAAAGACCTTCTACAAATACCGCCGTAAGTGCGATCGTAAAAGGATTCTCTTCGGATGCCAGTTCCGAAAGACAAACCGTATATGCAAAATATGCATTAAGTCCGAGTCCCGCGGAAAGTCCGATAGGATAATTTGCCAAAAAAGCCATGATAAATGTTGCGATTGCCGATGCGATCGCCGTAGCGACAAATACACCGTTGGCATTCATTACCGTTCCCAGAATATTGGGATTCACGGCAAGAATATATGCCATAGTAAGAAACGTCGTGATACCTGCAAGAATTTCTCTTTTTACCGTAGTATCATGTTCTTTAAGTTTGAATAACTTCTCCAACATACTTTTACTTCTCCTTTGCATCATAATGACTATAAAAACTGATAGAATCAGCTTTTTTCATAAAGCGCATTATCTGTAATAAAGTCGTGCAAGTGTATAGACGGTCTCATATCCGGTGTTATAAAACTCAAAGAGAAAATGTGCCATTACCGAAACGTATATATTCTTTGTAATAAGATAGACGATCGTAACAGGAAGCGCCATTATAACAAATGTCGATATTCCTACCGGACCATGTGCCATTGTTACGGCGCAAAGCATAAGGCTTACGATTGTCAAAAGTACAGTTTTTTTCTTACTGTCAAATAAAATAATCGCTTGTCTGTAAAAAAGCCCTTCTGCAAAAGGCTTAATGATCATACACATAAGGCAATTAAAAAGAAGCGGAGCAAGTTCATTTCTGATGGGTATATGAACTATACTGTCGTAATATTCGGTATACAAGCTTCCGATGATCAGTTCTTGGAGTCTGTATGCCAGAAGCATCGCAGCAACGGTTACCGTTACCGGGATCCAAAATGCTTTAACGTCGTTAAAATTACTGCGCAGTTCCCTGAATGAGAACTGTTTATTTATGAAGTAAAAGTAAGCAACCAGTCCAACGTAAAAAACAAAGAAAAAATAAAATGACTGTTTTTCCCAAATAATTGTTGAGATAATCAAGACAAGTTCCCAAATAAACGGTATGTATAAGCGTTTCACAGCTTTGCTCCTTTGAATGTACAATCAAGCTATATTATAAATATTCCGTATACTCAGGTCAATTTATTTTTTCCGCCACGATTATACAGTTGGAATAGGGATATTCCGTCTCATCTCCGTTCTCATCAAAAAGGTCGAGATATCTTTCAAGATTATCGGGATAGCCGGGTTCCAAAAGCTCTTTTGCCACGATGATCTTGGCTCCCAATTCTTCGAAGAAGCTCTTGTACTCATCCAGCGTGAAATATCCGAACTGCTCCTGAACTTCATGCGCATAGCTCTCCGTTCCCCATGTATAGGTGAAAAGAAATTCTCTTATGAAGTTTATGTCTCCCGAAACAGTCAACGTCTTATCATCAATCGAAAGAACTTTTTTATCCTCGGGAATATCTTTTAGCCCCTTGAAATCCTTGACATAATTCTTAAAGAAATCAAGTCCTGCCGCAGTCTTGAATCTTATCTTTCTTACCGCATTTCCCTTAGTCTTTACACCGTCGCGGATAACAATCCTTCCGCCTTTTCCAAGGCTGTCATAGGCATTTTGAAGCGCGTGTTTTACACTTTCGATATCGAATCTGCCGTTTTCACCTTCCGTATATGAATAGATTTCATGAAGAATCGAGGAAAAGATAATGCTTCCTACCTCTTTTTCCATGGTACCGTCGACAAAATTGTGGACCATAACGTTCCAGTTATGTCCTTCGCGATGTTTCTTCTGATTAAGAGTTTCTATAACATTCGTTGAAATGTCGGTTCCTATCACCTGCTTATCGGGGAACGTGCTCTCAAGCTTATCAAGAAGGATTCCTCCGCCGGAACCAACGTCAACAACGCTCTCTCCCGAAACATAATCTATGATGCCGTCCTTGGTACTCAAAGTGACATCATTCATGGTGCTGAGATACTTATCCTCGTTGTTAAGCCTGTCAAACGCATCTCTTCTGAATCCGAACATATCGTAGAGAACGATTATGCTCTTTTCAAATGTAAGAAGTCCGCTTCTTTCGGCTTCCACGCAAAACTCAATAAGTTTTTCGCAGACCTTGGAGAAATTAAAGTCAACGAAAGCGCTCTTATTCTCTACCTTTACTTCAATGTCGACATTCTGCACCGACGCATCGAGAAGGTATTTCTCGATAATGCGCTTTTTATATACATTTACATGTTTCTTTTCCTCATAATCATAGTAAAGATTGTCGGAAAGAGGCTTAAAGTTAAGGCGCTTGACCTCTTTTCCCGATGCCTTTACAGACCTTAATATATTGGTGAGGATTGTCCTTATCTGGCCCATATCAAAGCTTGAGAGCGCGGCTTCAAAGTACCAGAGCTCAAACTTTGGAAAGATTTCTTTTTCAAAAAAAGAAACGTCACTATCAAAAAACTCCATCTCAGAGGGGCAAAGTCTCTGTAATCTGTACTGCGCAGAAAACTCTTTAAGTTCACCTGCAACAATATCGCGGATCATAGATTCAACGCTCACTTTGTTTTCTTTCCAGATATTCTCGGAAACCGCTCTCATAACACACTCATTAAGTGCAAACAAGATTCTTTGCAGATCAATACCTTTGACATCACGATAAGCCAAAAGTTCTTTATTTTCAGAAACAGAGATCTCACCACGAATACACTGACCAATTACTCCGTGAGTCTTGATCAGTGTATAAATGAATCCTTCATCGCCCGTCTCATCTCTGTAGATATAGGCTGATGCTATATTATGTATATCTAAAGGGTAGCCTTTTTCGCGCCACTTGCTTCGCTCTTTGGAAAGTCCGCCTTTTGCTACCTCCGACCATTTAAGTGTTGTTTCTATAATTTCTTTTTCTTCTTTGGAAAGTGCGTCACGCTTTGATATTTCTTCGAGAATATCAAGAGTCCTCATTACATACATCAAAGTCTCTTTTCCGGATAAACTTCCGATACTCTCAAGTCGCTCTGCGTTGACATAGACATTATCCGTCTCAGTCAGAAACTTAAGCCACTTGCCATCCCCGAGCACTCCTTCCCTGATATTTCCGTCACAGTCAAAATATTTATCAAAGCTGATTCCCATATAAACTCCTAACCGGTCACGAGCCTTCCGATTCGGTCCGAGACACCTATTGTAATTTCCATTCCCGCGTTGAAATCAATAGTGTCATCGATAACGCCGTCAGAGAAAACAACTCCGTTTTCACTCATGTTTGACGTGATCACCAACTTCTCATTATCCATTATCTTTCCAAATACTATATCCGCCTGCGTGAACCTGCTCGGATACGGTTCTCTTACCTGAAAGATCAGCTGTCTTGCTCCCCAGTCCGCGTGAAGTTCGGTAACGTAATTAAGCCCGAATGCTTTGGCTATTCCCACAAACTCCGCCATGATCGACTTGTGCCAACCTGTCATTCCAAAGCCTGTGGAAATGATTATTCCCGATGATGATTGATTTTCAACCCTGTTGCGATAGTTAATGTTATATCTTGCTGAGGTATGATTAGATACTCCGATAAAGAAATCATTTACCGCATATAATACCTGACCATCCTTAGTCTCCACTTTTCCCATTGTAACATTTTTTGTATCAAAAGTGCCATTAATCACCTTCGGAAGAACTTTTGCTATTTCTCCGGTCTCAAAGGGTAAAAGAACTCCATCCCACCTTGCGGGATCGGGATTTACGCCGATCAGAGGCTGCCCGTCCAGATACTTCATGGCATTTGCGACAAGCCCGTCCTGACCGACCGCTATCACGATGTCATCTTTTCCAAAGATCATGTTGGGAAGATACTCTCTGTCGATCTCCTGAAGTCTTGCACAGGGGCGAATCAGGTTTCTGATATTTTCAAGAGCCGCATTATAGGTCTTATCTTCTCTTTCGTAGTCGGAGAAATCGGCGCCTAAGTGCTCGATGTAAAACCTTGCCTGCTCTACTGTGTTATATCTTCTCTTAAGTTCTTCATATCTTGTGCGGCGTTTTATCAAAACAACCTTATTCATTCCCCTGTCCATAACAGCCTCCAAATGTTTTCATCATTTTTATCAGTTTTTCTGAGCCAGTCCGTTTGTGATAGTCTGTAAAAGATCCGGTGTGAGATTGAGTGCTCCGATCTTGTCCGCATTCTCACCGATGTTCATGAATGCCTTAGCCATGAGTGTGCTCGGATCTGTCTGTGCCATTGCGCAAGCTTCGACGAGAGCCACATTCAGGTTGTTGTAAGCATCTACAAGTCCCTTAAGTGCATATGCCTGCTGGTCTGCCTTTACTCTCTCATTTTCTGCTTCAAGAGCGGTGTACTCACTGTTCTTCTTTTCAAGTTCAATCTTTCCGAGCATCTCGTTATTCTCAATTTCAAGCTTACCAAGCATTTCCTTGTTCTCAATCTCAAGTTTCTTGGTTGCAGCCATCTCTTTTAACGCAAATTCTTTTTCCTGCTTCTCGGTGCTCATCTCAAGCTCACTTCTAAGAGCTCTCATGCGCATTTCCTGTTCTCTTTCTTCACGTTCCTTCATCATGTCAAGGTCGCAGCGCTGTACATACAGTTTCATTTCCTGCTCTTTTTCTTCCTTCTCTTTTTCCTTCTCGGCAACCTTGATCTCTGTGTTGATCTCGTTTTCCTTGATCGTGCGTTCCTGCTCTATTGCTGCATTGCGGCGCTTGTATATCGCATCATCCTGTTCTTTTAAGATCTGCTCACGGGCTGCTGCCTCAAGAGCCTTTCTTGTCTCCGTCTTTGGATTGATGCCAAGGATATTGATTGCTACGATGCTTACTCCAAGCTTTTCTATCGCCTCATCATTTGTAAGCGCATCCTGTATTGTCTGGGCCATCTCATCCGCAAGTCTTATGATTGTCCTTACATCTTTCTTACTGACTTCGCGGATGACTATAGCTTTGATTATGTTGTTTATTCTTTTCTCCAAAAGAGCCATCTGCTCAGCAATTTTCTGCTCGGTAGAAACATTCGTCTGATATGCGAAATCAAGCATCTTGGAAGCCTTGCTGTAATCAGTGATCATGTATGTCGTAACACCCTGAACGCATACGCTCTGGTAATCGCTTGTGACCACATCATCAAATGCAAACGCTCCGTCAAATGCGGTTGATGGGGCTACCATGATGCTGGTTGTAAGGTTGTTGTAAAACACCGATAATCCCAAGCCTTCTTTGATCACCTTTCCGTTCTTAATAACCATTACATAATCGTTTGGTTTGAATTTTCTGAGTTTCATAATACTTCTCCTCCTTGCTTTAGGGATTTGTGTTTGTTGTGCTTTTGTATTAGTAGTTATTTACTACTTTTATCTTTAAACATATATTAGTAGCATTTTACTACTTTGTCAACATATAAAATAAAAAGTATGAAACCGCCGTTATATTCGACAATTTCATACTTCTTTCTACTTTTTTGCAAAAAGCTTACCCTTTGTACCGATACTCGGCAGACATTTTGTTGCTGCAAACAGACTTCATCTTCGAGCCTGTAGCTTCGACCTTAGGCGCGATCATAGCGCGGAAATTTGTCTTGTAAAGTTTCTTACCGAGCACAAGTTCATAGAGTGCCTGAAGATCCGGCAACGTAAACTTCTCTCCTATCATATTGAAAGAAAGATCTGTATGCTCAAATTCCGCCTTAAGTTTCAGGATTGATTCTATGATTATCTCAATATGGTCAAAAGCAAGTTCTTCCTTGCTTGCTGGCTTGGAAACCCAGTTCTCATAATATATCCTGCCGTTCTTAAAGCGCTTGTTTTCGATGGAATACCTGATCTCGACGTTCCTCTCGGCATTGATAAAGCTTATACTCTCCGCGTCGATTACAAGATCAAACCACGCCGCATCCTGCACGCCGCCGTCGCTGTCATAATCGCCGGCGCAAGTTACTCCGTGCAGCACATCATCGCTTGTATCGGAAACCAGAGCAAGATATGCGATAGTCATAACCCAGGTTCTTGGATCTCTCGCAGGATTGGTAAAAGTATATATCTGATCAAGGTACACTCCTTCAAGCCCTGTCTCCTGCGATAACTTTCTCTCTGCTGCCTGATACGCGGTCTCATCCTTACGGACGAAGCCTCCCGGCAGAGCCCACTGCTCCAGATACGGATGCTCATCTCTTTTCACCAAAAGAATCTTCAAAGTCCTCAGATCCGCACTTGTTCCAAGCACCAGAATATCCGCAGTCACAGACGGCCTCTCATAATCTCCCGCCTTATAGTCCTTAAGAAACTCTTTTTCAGTTAATCCATTCTTGTCTTTCTTCTGTGTCATGTGCGCTCCCTGCTTTTAAATAAGCCCCAAATATCTATCAGCTCATATTTTACTTGCCGATAAAATAGGCTTGATACATGATTGTTTGACTTATTATATAACACTATTCAAATATTCTATTTTTTCAGAAAATCTATTAGGATTATCATTCTTTACATCATTTAATAAACCTACAATTTTATTCTTGCTTTCACTTTCCAAAGAACGAATCACCTCAATATACATTGCAAAGTATTCTTGGCTATTAATGATTCGCTTGTTAAGTATCATAGCCCAATTATGCGCATCTTTCATAGCAGGCGTGCATATTGCAATTTCTTTCAAATAATCCTTACCACATAATTTCTCAATTAAATGAATGATGCCAAACATCATTTCATCATCTTGTGTATCATCATAGAACGCACGACAAATATCACTAACGTCATCAATCGTTATTTTTCCTTGCAATGCATTTAACGCATCCTCAAACATAGTATACTCTTCACTTGTACTTAACTTTCGAGCTTCTATCAGTTTTTGAATTTCAACTTTGTTATCCATTTTTTCCTTCCTATTTATCAAACAAATCTGGAAATACCGATTTACTTTCTTCTATAAATTCCTTAATTTTCGGCTTAATTGCAGAATATTGACCTTCTTCATAATAAATCTTCTTTACATTTTTTACATCAAAAGCAAGCGCCTCTCGTGGCTTTAAAGAATAATATAATTCTTTTTCAGCATTTGTCATATTTCGACCAAATGTATAAGTTAATCTATGCCTTCCGCCAGTACCTGGATTGGGCATTTCCATATTCATGCAAAGCCCATCATTTTTAGACACTCCATATCGCCTCATATACTCAGCAGACGGCATATGATGAGGTGTAATATTATCTCCCACTTCACCTGCATCAACTAAATCTTTGTATGTTCCTACGTCGCCTTCCCTCGGCAATAGCCTGCTCGTGCCTGCATTTTCCGTCACCTTTGCCGTTGATTCTCCAACAGTCTTTGTCACATTCTCTGCAGTATCACCTGCAACTTTTGTAACATCACTTGCTTCAGTAACAGTTTTCTCTACCTTCTTTACATTTTCCGCTTCTTCTGCAACTTTTTCAACTTTTTTAAGATGAATCTCTTTGCTTGGCTTTAGTACATCTACAACCTCACCGAATCCCCCTAATACCAGATTGGTGAAAAAGTTTTCTGCAACATTTTTTCCAAGAAATCCCCAATCTGACTTTGATAATTCACCGTCTCTTGCCAGCTCCTGATACAGATTTCTCGTATCTATCGCAAGATCCTGAATGTTCTCTTTTGTCTGCTTTGCTATGAAGCCTATATCTTTTCCTGCTTCAAGAGCCGCACTTATTTCCGAGGTCATGTAATATAAACACAATATTCCGGCAGCTTCACCGGCTGTACTTTCCTTTAAATTCTGCGTTCTTGCATTATCTACAGCGTTATAAAGGTCTTTTTCAGAATCCTCTCTTGCCCCGAGATAAGACATCTTAAATAGGTTCACATATTTAGCAGTATCTGTTCCAAAATAGTGATCGATAAGATTGGCTCCGCTTTCAACAGCAGCTCCGACAGTATGCTTTATTACAAACTCTGCACCATCAGCAGCAAAATCAAACACATTGTAGAACGGCTTGGTCATGCCTGTTATAAAACAACCAAACTTGGAACATTTACTAGCCAGATTCATATATTTCTTATATAGTGCTTTTTCTTCTTTTGTCCTTAATACAGGATGATGCTTAAAGTCATATTCAAACCTGCCGAGTTCCTGTGATATAACCTTATTGGCTTCTTTTATCTCTTCCGCAGACAACTTATAATTGGGCGATAGCCATTTATCAACCTTGGCATCAAGTGCCTTGCGTTCATTAACTGCATCTTGAACGCCTTTAACTCCAAGAACAGAACCAAATGCAGCAAGGACTAATGTCTGCTTTGATACGCTCTGAGTATGTACCTGAATCGAATCAAGCTCATTTGTTTTAACCATCATCTCAGCTATATGTTCATTGATGGCATGCTTAAGTCCGGAACGGTTCAATCGATTACTTGCTTCGGAATCAAATTCTTCAACCTTCTTTATGCAGTCATCAAGGAATCCTCCGGTATTACAAAGTTCATCGTAATTCATTACCGCGTCTCTTACGTAGACTTCCTCGATACCACTGCAGTATTTCTTGAACCTTTCCTCAGCCTCCATCGACTTATTCTGAATTGCAAATGCCACACTTTCAAATTCTTCAAGCTGTTCCATGAAGCGCGACTTTGTTGTTTTTACGACATCGGTATCTATCTTTGCATCAGGAGCAGGATCTACCATAGTCTTAAAAGTTTCATCAAGATCTGCGTATCTTTTGACCATATCTTTTGAAAGCTCATATTGAAGGCGGTTATATTTCTCCTGCTTCATGCCTATGAATGCTTTTGATTGTTCAGCACCTCCACCCACAAAAGTATCATTATTCCTGTAACTTTCATATGATGCATGTATATCTGTCAAACATTCCATATAGTGATGAGCGGCATGCTCGAAATATTCGATAAACTCATTTACTTTCTTTGTGTCCCAACTCTTCCCCATTAAAACTATCCCCAATAAAACTTGCTTTACTCTGCACTTCTTTCACGTGCGCGGATTTCTTCTTCAAGCGCTTCTATCTCTTCCTCGCATTCTCTTATAAGCTCACGGATTCTTCCCATCGCACTTTGAAGATTTGCCAAAAGCCTTGATGTATCGCTTAATATCGTTCCAATCATTGAACAGTTCTTGTTTCTGTGATCATCCGCATCCTGTTCAAGTTTTCCGAGCCATTCGCCTGAGCTTGTCATGTCATAGGCTTTATCAGGCTCGTATATATCTGTATCAAGTATTTCACGTTTCCTACTTATAAACTCATGCGTTTCCTCACAAGCAGCAAGATCTCGCTCTAATACTCTTTTCTCATGTTCTTTTTCTGCTAATCTTGAATGAAGTCCCATCTTATTTCCTCCGGCGTATATCTACCTCAAGCCCTTCACTGAGGATTCTGTCCTGCTCGATCAAACTGTCTCGAAGCGTAAGAAGTGCTCTTGGAAGCGACTCGGAAGCTTCATGCCTGTATACTTCCGTCGACTTGTAAAAAAGCTTTAGAATTTCATTCATTTCCTGTCCGACATCTGTATTTTCAAAAACGCTTGTCTTACTTAGCGCATCCTCTGAAAACACACCTTTTGCAGTCGTATTCCCTATATCTTCAACAATATTCGTGAACACATTAGTGTCCATGTATACGCTTTTTCTTGCCATTTCGTACCTCTTTATATTTTTATTATAGAAACATTCTTAATAAAACATTAACATTTTATCACGCTACCTATCCACAATCAATAATAACTACAGTCTAGCCATACCTTTTCATATTTGCGCACGCATGCTAAAATGTGGTGTTGCAAAAAGTAGTTTTTTGGAGACATATCATGATTTTATCGGTACATAACATAAATAAGAGTTTTGATGGAAAGGACATCTTAAGAGATGCTTCTTTTCATATTGAAAATAATGAGAAGGCTGCCATCGTCGGGATCAACGGCGCCGGAAAGACAACCCTTCTTAAGATAATTATCGGACAACTTGCGGCAGACAGCGGTGACGTAACATTTTCCAAGGATGTCACATGGGGCTATCTTGCACAGAACCAGAACGTTCAGACAGAGAATACCATCTTTGAAGAACTCATGGAGGTCAAAAAACACGTCATCGAGCTCGAGGAAAACCTTCGAGCCGCCGAGGAAGAAATGAAGCACGTTACAGGCGACGAACTGACACGCCTCATGGACAGATACACTTTCATGAACGAGCAGTTCCAGAGAATGTCGGGCTATTCATGGCAAAGCGAAGTTACAGGCGTTGCAAGAGGACTCGGATTTTCGGAAGATGAACTTGATAAGAAGATCTCTACACTCTCGGGCGGACAAAAGACAAGAGTCGCTCTGGGTAAGCTTCTTCTCAGCTCCCCGGATCTTATCATCCTCGACGAGCCCACAAACCACCTAGATATGACTTCGATCAGATGGCTTGAGAACTATCTTCTTAACTACAAGGGCGCTGTACTTATCGTCTCCCACGACAGATATTTCCTTGATAAGATCGTAGGAAAAGTCATAGAAGTTGAGAACACGCTCGTTTCAAGCTTTGTAGGTAACTACAGCGCTTACTCCGTCAAGAAAGAACAAAAAAGACTTGCACAGTGGAGTGCGTACATGAAACAGCAGCAAGAGATCAAGCATCAGGAAGAAGTAATCGCCAAGTTAAAATCTTTTAACCGCGAGAAATCCATAAAGCGCGCCGAAAGCCGCGAAAAGATGCTGGATAAGGTTGTGCGTCTCGATAAACCCATAACGATTGACGACAGCATGAAGATTTCTCTTAAACCTTCATGCGAAAGCGGAAAAGATGTCCTTGAGGCAGATAATCTTTCAAAATCATTCGGAAGTCAGGAGCTCTTTTCCAATATAAGTTTCGAGATCAAAAAGGGCGAGCACGTTGCGATCATCGGCGACAACGGAACTGGTAAGACCACTCTCCTTAAGATGATCAACGGACTTGAGAGCATAGACAGCGGTAAGATCACGCTCGGAACCAAGGTCGAGATAGGCTACTACGATCAGGAGCACCACGTTCTAAACGACAACAAGACTTTGTTCGACGAGCTTCAGGACGCATATCCTTCGCTTAACAACACCGAAATAAGAAACACTCTCGCAGCATTTCTTTTTACCGGCGATGATGTATTTAAGAGGATCGGTGATCTGTCGGGTGGCGAAAAAGGAAGAGTCAGTCTTGCAAAGCTCATGCTTTCCGACGCAAACTTCCTTATCCTCGATGAGCCGACAAACCACCTTGATATAACAAGTAAAGAAATCCTTGAATCTGCTATTTCAGGCTATGAGGGAACTGTTCTCTATGTTAGCCACGACAGATATTTCATAAATAAAACAGCAACAAGAATCCTTGACCTCACTCGTAAGAGCATGGTCAATTACATCGGAAACTACGACTATTACATCGAGCATGTCGAGGAAAAGATGCAGAACACTTTCGGAACATCTGATACAGGCTCAGGTTCTATCGGCGCTCCCGCAGCCTCATCTTCCGCCCCTTCCGCAGCTTCGGCACAGTCAACCGGAAGTAACGATTATAAAGCTCAAAAAGAAGCCAAGGCAAGAAGAAAAAAGATCGAAGCAGCGCTCAAAAAATGCGAGGAAGACATCGCAAAGCTCGAAGCAAGAGACGGTGAGATCACAGAGCTCATCTCCGATCCCGCAGTCGGCTCAGACCTTGCAAAACTAAGGAAACTTACCGACGAGCAGACCGAAATACAAGAAAAGCTCTCCGCACTCTATGATGAGTGGGAAGAACTTTCATCCGAAGAACTTTAATCAAAAATCAAAACTCCCCAACGCCAATTACATTGCACCGGCGTTGGGGAGTTTTTTAATTATATACCACAGCGTACTTTCCAAAATTTTCCACTGTACAATCCGGAGCTACGCCAATAGCCTCAAGCTCTGAACCGCTAAGTATAAGTACAGCATCTTTACCAACATAATTTGCATAATCTTCGGGAAGTCCGAATCTGAAATTCCCGAAACTTTCAGCAACTCGAAATTCATCCGTTTCATCTTTGTATACTACGGTATCTGCAAATTTGACGGGATCGTAGTCGGTATAATAAAGAGCAAGAACAAACGGTGCGGAAAGGTTCTCATAGGTTGAATAGATCTCTTTTTCATCCCCCGCGATCTCATAGGCACGCTTAGCCGCTTCGCCGTAGCCCGGCATAAATATATTCTCAGCTCTTTCATTAAATCCTACAAAATAATCTTTTACAAATATTACCGCGGCAAATAATATCACCGCCATCACGGCATAGGCAAAGGTGTTCTTCCTGTCCCATATAAAAGAAACTCCCTTTACAAGAAAATATATGAGCGGAATGAATATCATTACCATCCTGCTTACATCAGATCTGATTCCGATTGCCAACAGCACACATGAAATCAAAAGCGTCACAAACACCGCATCCATAGCAAGTCTCTTATCTTCATCAGTCACGCTTTCAATCTTACTTGTATCTTCCGCACTTTCTTTATTTGCAGAAGCTATATTTTCAGAAGTTTTATTTACAATATCTTTTTTGCCCAAAAAAACTCCAAGAAAAATCCCAAGAAAAGTTATAGGGAAAGTAAATTCAAATAAAGTCGCATATCCCGGAATAAAATGACACAGCATTTCATCGTTATCGCCTATTGTAAGTGTAATAAGGAGCTGTCTTATATTTTCATAAAGTGCAGCGGGAAGCGTTGAATCAAATCTAAGAAATACCTCTCCCGACCTTGACGCCGTGAACTTATTAAATGAAAAGCTGTCCGTTACTATCTCGGGAAGTCCGAGATAATTTACCGCATAGAAAACAAGGAGCGGTGCAAAAACAATGCCAAATGTAAGCACAGCCATAATAAGCTGTTTTATACCGATAATCTTTTTTCTAAGGCAATAAATGCTGATAAGAAGCAAATGAAGCGGAACCACAATAGTCGCAGAGCCGTAGCTGTACATACATATCGCGTATGATGCGGCGCTGAGGCAGTAAGTAAGCGTCCTTCCGGTCTTGATTCCGAGTATAAAAAGATATATGGAAAGCCCAAGCGTAAACGGCATTATATTACTGTCAAGGCTCCATCTCGAAAGTATGATATGCCACGGACATACCGCAAGAAAAGCCGCTCCGAAAAGAGATTTTTTATAAGATAATGTTATTTCTTTTAATATCAGATAAAAAATATAGACCGTCGCGATGCCAAGGATTGCCGGAAGGAGTCTGAGTTTAACCACACCTGTTCCGAACAATTTGATCGTAAGGACGTTTATATAGATCATAAGCGGGCTTCCGCCGCCGCATCCCCACGTTATGGGATAGATTGGGTATGGAAATCCGTTTCTGTCAACTCCGTATTTGGCAATCGCAAAGGCATCATAGCCAAGAGAAGCCTCATCCTGCTGAAGCCCCGCAGGCACGCTTCCAAGTCCTATAAGGCGCACTGCTGCCGCAATAAGCATTATCACAAGCAAGATCACGCGCGCGGCATTTGCTGAAATCTCCGCCGCATTTTCATCCTTATCAAGATTCGCATTCTTACCCTTTTTGTAAATGAGAACGGCTGCTGCGCCTATAAAAGCGCAGGCAGCCGTAGCTATATAATTGTAATAATCAATTATTCTCATATTCGATTTCCCATACCGATCATTTTATGATTATCTTGCAAACATAGCAGCATTCCAGTCAGCGATTCCGGCATTTGCGGCAGCTCTTTGAATATAAGCTCCGGCATTGGGGCTGCTCATTTGCTGATAGAACTCAAAAGCAAGTTTTCTTGATCCGTCCTGGCCTGTAAGTCCGACAGAAAGTCCGTCGGCAACCTCAACAGGATAATCCGTCTGTCTGTTAAAGACGATCATATTGATATATCGGTTCGTCATAGCTCTCTGATATGCATAGACAATAGCCGATGCCTGTTCCTCCTGCCCCTGAGTCGATGAATATCCGACTTCCGTAAGAAGTATAGGTCTTACCGCACCCTTGGTGTTACGCATCGCAGGCTGGCACATATAATCCGTAAGCTGCTCGATATTCTGCATGGAAAGATAAGGTGTATCGATATCATGTCTTACCATAGCCGCCGCAGCTTCGTTCTTAGGTGACCAGAACGCCGTCCATACCATAGGATAATTGTAAGGGTGCTCAGCAAGCGCCCAGTCGAAATTACCCTGTGCAACGATGCACGCATTCATCGCCTCCAAAAGACTTCTTGCCGAGAAATATGAAGGTGTATTCCTATAAGTCCAGTTATGATCAAAGCTTGCACAAACATGTGCATTTGCATTTTTACTTTTTATTGCATTGTAGCACACTCTGAGCTCATCGGCATAGAGCTGTGCATACAACATTTCATCGGAAACATTCGCAATATTCCACTCATTCTTGGCATTTACTTCATTTCCTATAACCCAGTTATCAACCTGACCAAATCCGTTCTGTCCGTTATATCTGTATGCCAGATATGTAACTACGGCTTCAAGATTCTCAAGTCCCACGTCATCTGATGTGTTCATCATGTAGTAGCGTGAGTGAGCACCTCTTGAATAAGGCGAGATCATAAACTCTTCGCCCGGAACATAAGGGTTCAAAAGAACTATCGTAACGCCCATTCCCTGCTGTGTACATGTTCTTACGGCATGGTCGTACTGACTTAAATATGATGAATCATAGTTGTAGGTCTTTCCGTTATATTCAAAAACAACGCCCCCGTTGCCACCTATGATATCTTCAAGGTTAATATTGTACGCTGCCTGCTGAACGCCGAGCTGAGTAGCCTCTGTATTTCCGTTACCGATCTTCGCTCCGTCAAGGATAAGACCTTTTTTTCCGTTATTTTTTCTCTTCGGAGACGATTGTGCAAGAGCCTCCGGATTAGTTATATAGCGGGTTCCCGAAACAGGCACAAACACGCCTCCCGAAAGAACCGCAACCTGAAACTTGTCGTACAACTTACACTTAGTAGTTTTATAATCAAGCGGAAAAGAAAAAGTAACTGCCGAGTTCATAGGAACTGACGCCACAGGTGCTCCCGCCGGCTCATTCTGATATACTTTCTCTGCGAAAAGATATAACATACCATTGTCGCTCTGAGGCATAGCAGAAACAGATGCGGTAACAGTTACCTTCTCTCCTGCATTTGTTATACTTGCCGATGTGATTGCTACAGATCCGTTGCCCTCTGCCCTTGCATGGAGCGTAACAAAAGAAAAGACGCTTAGTGCCGTAAATGCAGAAAGCGCAATACGTGATAGTGCTAAATAGATTTTGTTTGTCATCAGTGTCCCCTCATAATTAATATTTTGATAAACAATAATACTATATTAAGCTAAAACCCTTACACTTATCAACGTATTTTTACTAAATTTAGTTATTTTTAATAGTCCACCTTCATAAGGCACAATCCAAGCGGAGGCGCCGTAGGTCCTGCATTCTGTCTCTTGCATGATTCAAGGATTTCTTTTACCTCGTCGGGCGCTATATTCCCGTATCCGACTTCAAGCAGTGTTCCCGTAAGAATCCTTACCATGTTCTGCAAAAATCCGTTTCCGTGAAAATAAAATCTGATATAGCTTCCGCTCTCTTCTATCTTGATGGAATCAACGCATCTGACCGTGGATTTCTTCATTTTATTATTTCCGCAAAAGCTCTTGAAATCATGTGTTCCCTCAAGAATCTTTGCTGCGCTTTGCATTTTCTCAACATCAGGTTTCTTATCAAGTACGGTCACATATTTTCTGTCAAAAACAGGTTTGGAAGTGCCGTACCAACACGTATATCTGTATGTTTTTCCAAGTGCGTTATATCTTGAATGAAATCTGTCCGAGCATATCTTTACATCATTTATACTGATATCCTCAGGGAGATATTTGTTCATATATTCCTTGATCTCATCTTCAGTCATATTTGTATCAAGCGCGATATTGGCAGTCATTGCCCTTGCATGAACTCCTGCATCCGTCCTGCCCGCACCTATAAGGTTGAGCGTTCCATCGGGAAGATTCACCATCTTATTAAGAACACTCTCAAGCTTACCCTGTATCGTCATGTCTTTGCCGGGTTGCCTCTCCCATCCGTGAAATCTGGTACCGTCATAACTAATCAAGAACTTGTAATTTCTGCTCATGTAATTCCGCGTGCCTCCTGTCTTTTCCAAAAGATGTTTTCACTAATTTGAGCTTATATTATCACATATTTAGAAAAAAGACGCCACAACATCAAACCTACTTTGACAAAGCGGCGCCATAATGATAAACTGTCTGTCGCGGCTAAATCCGCATATTATGTCAGTTCGAGACCTTCCTGACAATAAACAAAACTAAAGGAGAATCAAAATGAATAATCAAAAGACACTGTTTATCACTCACGCTGCAGTTATCGCAGCTCTTTACGTTGTGCTCACGCACGTTGCAAACGCACTGGGACTAGCAAATTATGCGATTCAGGTTCGTTTCTCGGAGGCGCTTACCATCCTGCCTTTTTTCACACCCGCCGCAATACCGGGGCTTTTTATCGGATGTATAATTTCCAATATAACAACAGGCTGTATGCTCCTTGATGTCATATTCGGCTCTTTCGCAACACTTCTTGGCGCACTTGGAACTTATTTTATTTCACATGGGGTAAAAAAATATTCTTCATCCGATTTTTTCTGTACAAGTAAGTTAAGAACGTGGCTCTGCCCGCTTCCTCCGATAATCGCAAATACAATAATCGTTCCTCTCGTTCTTATTCATGTATATAAAATTGAAGGAACCCTTCCATACTTCATGCTGACGGTATTTATAGGCGAAGTAATATCTTGCTTCGTGCTGGGCATGCTCTTACTGTTTGCGCTTGATAAAAGAAAAGAAGCCATCTTTAAAAACAACTGAACTAAAGAAAACAACTCTCAATAATATAAAACAGCCCGCGGATTGTAATACGCAATCCGCGGGCCGTTTTATTTTTTAACATTCTTTTGTTAGTATCGAAGCAATAAAGATAACAGCAACCAGTATAAGCTGAAATGTCAAATATAACATATTCTTACCCTTCGCTTTTATCGATGATGTCAAACTCAAGAATTACCTTAAAGAAATCTCCGTCTATAGTTAAATTCATTGATCCGCCCATGGCTTTTGTAAGACTGCTTGCGATAGAAAGTCCAAGTCCGTTTCCGTCCGTATATCTCGATTTATCTCCTCTGACAAATCTCTCCATAAGTTCATCGGGCGTGATATTTAACTGTTCTCTTGACGTATTTCTAAAAATAAATCTAAGCTTATCGTCTTCTTTTTTAAGATCTACGTATGCTCTGGTATCTGCCTTGGCATATTTGACAATGTTACTCATGATATTGTCAAATACCCTCCAAAGATATCTATTGTCTGCAAGAAGCATCATTTTTTCTTCGGAGCTGCTCACAACAACCTCTATCTGCTTTTCTTTTAACCGCTCCGCAAATTCTCCGATTGATTGATCGAGCAGAACCTTCGCATCCACTTCTTCCATGTTAAGATTTATATTTCCGGTTGTGATCTTAGCTGCTTCAATAATATCTTCAACAAGCTTTTTAAGTCTCAGTGACTGTCTGTTTAAAACTTCAAGGTACTCATTTACTTTCTCGCTTTCTATATTTTCTTTTCCGAGAAGATCTACATAATTGATTATTGATGTAATAGGCGTCTTAATATCATGAGATACATTTGTGATAAGTTCGGTCCTCATTCTCTCGCTCTTTGTCTGCTCAGCAAGCGCGATCTCAAATCCTGATTGAATCTCATTTATCGCATTACCTGTATCCTCAAAAAACTGCGGCATTCCCGCCACGTCGACACGTGCTGTTGTATCTCCCTTTGCAAGCTTTTCAGCGGCATCTTTTATCTTCGAATAACTCCTTATTCCCCAGAATATAAATACTGCAAGGACTGCCTTGTCCATAAAGACACCCAAAAATGCTGCAAGAACTTTCTCATCCGAACCGGCATTGAAAATCCTATACAAAAACAACGTGATCATAAATAAAATCATCGGAACCGCAACATAGACAATCCATATCCGTTTCTTCCAATCATATCTCATCAACAATCCTAAAATCACGCTATTCTCGCGCAATCTGTGAAGTTTGATATTAACCGCCAACGTAGAACAGAAGATCAGAAATACTACCATTAAGAGCGTCAAAAACATGCATAAACCAAAAACATATGGCCATATTTCTGATTGTGCGACCCTCACTATCATATGAGAAAGCACTATAAAAAAGAACTCTAATATTCCTCCGGCAAGTAACACCGTTTCTATCGGCATCTTTTCAATAGGACCTGCCATAATTTCTTCGCTCTTCCCATTATGACCGGCCGCCTTTATAAATATCACAAAACAAACAAGCGCAATTATAAGAAAAGTGATACTTAGTATCGGAATAAACGGTTTAACCTTATTTGTCACGTCGGCAATTTTTTTAGCCTGGGCATAATAACCATTGGCAGAAAGTTTAGCTTCATTTGGAAAACAAATAAATGTATAAAACTTGGTTCCGGCTTCTGGAGCTATGGTTTTAATTGATGAAGCATCATTTGGATAAGCTCGCTTTATACCATGATACATGCTAAAATGATTAGCTTCTTCTAATCTTCTGTGAATCGGTGTCAGATCTGCCACATACTCTCCACTGACCACCCATTGTTTGTCTCTATGTTCACTATCCAAATACATATAACCCGGAGTAATCTTGGAGACCGGATCATATCCGACATTCTCGTAATAATACTTACCATCTTTCCACATGGTTTTATATATGAAACTAGTATCCTTCACTTCATCAACTTCATTATCCAATATATAATCCTTGCTCCATATATAACATCCCAAAGAATAAATTTCACCGTTTGCAAATACGTATGCCTTATCATCAACGAGATCAAATCCTAATCCTTCTATTTCATAAACGACTTCCTCTAATTCAGGACCTATCTCCAATTCAGTGAACATATTCTGTCCAAGCGCATACCAGAAATGCATCCTGCTCGGAATATTATAAACTGTTTCGTCGTTGATATAAGTTGTATAAGTGTAATATTCTCCTATATCCGGTACAGAAATACCATCAAAATTTCTATACACATATGTTTCATTATTATTCAGATCGGTATCATCAGTCACTTCCCCTTCAATGATTCCATAATAACAATCCATATTATTCAAAAGACCTGCATTGAAATCGGAATCATACTTGGATAGTGCCAATGCAGCATACGCATTTCCTGCACTTTCATATATATTTTTTCTAAATTCATCATAACCCAACATACTGCTATCAAATATGACAAAATAAGCAACCACGCTTATCAAAAAACTCATAGCAAAAAATATACATGCTATCGCCAATAATATTTTTGCTTTTATACTATAAAAATGTTTCATTTTTCCCTTTCTCGGGGTTCAGCCCCCTCCATCTTATATCCTCGTCCCCAGACAGCTATCAGATATCTGGGATTTGTGCTGTCGTATTCCAATTTTTCTCTCAAATGCCTGATATGAACAGCTACAGTGCTTTCGGCACCTATCATTGTTTCTTTCCAGACACTTGTATATATCTCTTTCGGAGAAAAAACTTCACCCGGGTGAATCATCAAAAGTTTTA